>Ga0082335_1001288_pt1 | contig 54776 bp, 59 predicted proteins | sample Subgrocontami58m_FD_72375 | JGI IMG/M metagenome (GOLD analysis project Ga0082335, IMG submission 72375) | Subsurface groundwater microbial communities from S. Glens Falls, New York, USA - GMW37 contaminated, 5.8 m (SPADES assembly) (version 2) ... | reverse complement strand
CAGCGCCCGCTCACCGAAGAAGTCACCCGGCCCCAGCATCCCCACGATCGCCTCTTTGCCGCTGTGCGATAGCACCGAGAGCTTGACGGTGCCCTTCTGAATGTACAGGACGCTGTCGGACACATCGCCTTGGGAGAAGATGACGCCGGTGGGTTGATAGGTCACGATGCTTTTCCCCGCCCCTGCGGAACGGAGAAACGCGTCCACGTCGAACGCAGGCTTCTGCTTGACCTTCATGAAGCTTGACTCGTATTGTCGCACCAGTCGCGGAGGGCGTGGTGGACTTCGGACGGGGTATGTCCGGACCGACGGCTTGATCACACTTTTGTAATTCCGGTCTCCATTCACGACGGAGCAGAGGGTTTGAGCGATTTGCCCCGCATCGGGGGCGCGAGGCCGTCGTCATCGTCACTGAAAGGCGCAGGGTAGGCGGGCGCCGTGCCCTATTGAACACGCCGGGTGCCCATGGGCTAGAGCCGTTTTCACCACCACGTAGTGGCCGGCTTCAGCCGGCCTGCGGCGGTCCGCCTAAAGGCGGACACTACACGCTCGTGAAAACGGCTCTAGCTAGCAGACTGACGCGGCGGGCGCTGAGGGACATGCCCGACCTCGCGTGCCACTCATGGTGCCGCCCGCTGTCCGTGGTGACCGCCGCGCTGGTGTGGCCGTTCGTCTGGCTCGATCGGCACGGTCGCGATCAGACCACGACCGTGACCTGCGGAATCTATTTCTTGTCCCGCGTGATCACGTCGTAAATCAAGCCCCCGACGCCGCCAGCGACCGCGCCGATGCCGGCGCCCTTCTTTCCGCCCGCGACCGCGCCAATCACCGTGCCTGCCCCGGCGCTCCCACCGATGATCAGCGCCTCTTTCTCCCACGATCGCTTGTTCGCATGCGGCGGCTCCACCTGTTTCTCGATGACGGCGGGGGCTCGCGTGATCTCCTCGCGCGTGACGTTGTCCTTGACGCGCACCGGATGGAGACCATCGCTCTCGCGCAGATAGACCGGGTGCGGCTGATTCGCCTGCCTGGCCGGAATGAACAATTGGGCCGTGCGCCCGTCGGCGAGCGTCACGGGGACCATCGTCCCTTTGAGCGAGCCGTCCGATGTGGCGACGGTCTCGGTGTACGCGCCGGACACGCCGTATTGCCGCTCGATGTTCTGCGGCGTCATGGCATCGATGTCGCGCGAACATCCCGAGAGTGCGCCCGCGCAGACGAGGACCGCCGCGAGCAAGAGGAATGTTTTCATGAAACCCAGTGTAGCCGGGCGCCCTGAACAGCGGTGTGCAAAACGAGACAGCGCGGCGCGGTGCCGCGCGCCTAGATTAGCTTCACGCGGAGGAATGCCATGCACACGTTCACACCCTCGACGCCCGGCACCGTGCTCTGTCCGATCTGCCGCCGTCCACTCACATGGGCGTGTGATCGCTGGCTCGCGACGTTCGAATGCGACCGCTGCGGTCAGTTCTTGGATTTCCGCAGCGCGGCCCTGTCACCCCGCAAGTTCCCAGCCATGCTCACCGGTATGGCCGGTCCCGACGACGCCTTCCGCAGGTCCTGAGCCGCCTCCGCCGAGGCTTCAGCGCCCAGGGTGAGAACGACAACGGCATCCCGCCACGGCGGCCGCGCCGGCCACGCCTCAGCGTCGCTCGAGCAGCAGCCGAATCGTCGCCAGCAGGAGCGTCCGAGAGCAGGGTTTTCCGAGGACGGCATCGCAGCCCGCGGCGAGCGCGGCCTGGGCCTGGTCCCGCGCGTCGCCCGTCACAACCACCACGACGATATCCCGCGTCGCGGCGTCAGCCCGAAGTTGCCGGCAGAGATCCAGACCATCCATGACGGGCATGTCGACGTCGGTCACGATGACGTCCGGGACGGCGCGGCGCGCAGCATCCAGCGCCAGGGTCCCGTTCTCGGCCGCGAAGACCTCCATGCCGGAGCCATGCGCCGGCGACTGTGCGCCACCCCCGCGGAGTGTCTCATGCCGCCAAGGGTGTGCCCGAGGCTCTGTCGGCCGATCTTCAGTATTGGACAGGCGGCTCGCGAGCGGAGGGACGGCTGAGGTGTGCAGATTGGTACAGCTGAGCTCGGGCTCAGCCGTCTATCCTCACCCTCATGATGTGTTGTGCTTACTGCGGGCAGCCAGCCACGACGAAGATCGTGTCGAACCCTGAACAGGTCTGCTTCGAGCACGCCCTGGAGTTCTGGACCGGCCTCCTGGCCTACACCAGGGGCCGCTCAGACCCCTGCCTGAAGCATGAGCGGTTGTGCACCTGCCGGGCGTGCGAGGAATTGAGCAGGTCCCAGCTGCGAGCCTTCGCCATCGCGGTCGCCGGTCCGTCGCCACCGGACCACGAGCGTTTTCAGATTCGCCTCGCCTCGTAACGCCGATCAGCACGATGTCGGGGCAATCGGCAGGCTCTCGGCATCCCGGCCGCGCCACTCGAGCCAATGGCGCCCGACCACCGTGACCAGGGCGACGACGGGAACCGCGATGAAGATCCCCGCGATCCCACCCAGCTCGGCGCCGGCCAGGACCGCAAGGATGACCACCAGCGGGTGCAGGTGGATACCGCGGCCAATGAGGCGCGGATAGATCATGTAGTCTTCCACCACGCGCAGCACCGTCAGGAACACCGCGGTCCATATGGCGAGCATCGGGTCGTGCAGCGCGGCGATCACCACCGCGACGGCGGCCACGACGAGCGGTCCGAGCAGAGGAACGACCTCCAGCACCGCCGCGAGTACGCCGAGCAGGATGGCGTACGGATTGCCGAGCAGGGCGAATCCGACGCCGCACAGGCTGCCGACCACCACGCACGCGATCAGCTGCGCGCGTACATAGGCCGCGAGCGTTCGGTTCAGCTCCTCGAACAATCGGTGACTGCGCAATTGGATCCGGTGCGGCAGCGCCATGAGGATCGTGCGCCGGATCACGGCAACGTCCTTCAACAGCAGAAACGCAAGGACGGGGACCAGGACCAGCCACGGAATGTTCGAGAGCACCCCGATCAAGGCCAACAGCGATCCGCGGGCGTACCCGAGCGCGGCATCACCCGCGCCAAGCACCGATTGATCGATGCTGTGGCGCAACTCGAGCGGGATCCGCAGGCGCTCGTAATACCTGGTCCACCCGTGCTCCCACGCACGGAACGACTCCGTGTACATCGGACCACTGGCGATGGCGTCGTCCAGCTGCTGCGCGGCGCTCGGCCAGAGGATCGCCGCTCCGGCTCCAAAGCCGCCGGCGAGGAGCAGATAGACGACCGCGATGGCGGCCCCTCGCGGTAAACGGCGTGAACGCCCTCTCAGAGAAACCGGGTACTGCGCAAGCTCCACGAGCGGCGCAATGACGTACGCGAAGAACATCGCCAGGATCAGCACGAGGACGATTCGCCCCAGCCCGTGGATCACCCATATGCCGGCACCGACCGCGACGACGATGAGCAGATCGCGCAGGATCGCGCGACTCTGAGAGAGCGGCGCAGCGGCGCGCTCGGATGGAACAAGAGAGCTCACGCCACACGATAGCGGCGTCGCGCCTGGATCAGGTGTGCACAACGGGACAGCCCGGTGTTCCAATCGTGCAGGACGACGGTGAGCAGCGGGCCGTTGATTGTGTGCGCCTCGGTTTCATTCGGTTGGTCGAAAAAGGTCGCAACCCTTGACTTGGTCGGCGATCTGGGCAGGCAGTTCGTCTCTCGGTGGGCTCATCGGACCGATTCCGTCAACCCATGTTCAGGCGATACGAAGGGCCTTTTGAACGGCGTCAGGTGCGCGGTCTATGACCAGAAGGTAGGCTCGCGTTGGCCCTTCCGGTTCCCGCTTGCCTTGCTCCCAGTGGCGCAGCGTGTTGATGCTGAAGCCGAATCGCGCCGCAAACGCTTGCTGCGTCATGCCCAGCTTCGTGCGGATGGCCTTGACATCAACGTGAGCAGGCACGTGGACCCGATAGCCCCTCTTCGCCTGCCCCTTCGCATACGTGACCGCCTGCTCGAGACCTCGACGGATACCATCGCCTGCCCTGCTCATAATTCCCGGCTCCTGTACGTCTCCACCAAGAGCTTCGTCAATCGTCGAAAGCTATTCCGGTCTTCCTGCGAGAGATCCGCTCGCTCGTTCTTCGCGAACGCGGTCAGGATGAACAGCGGCAGATCCGCATTGTGAAAGAAATGGATGATCCTCGCGCCGCCACGCTTCCCGCGTCCCTCCAAACCCCAGCGAAGCTTTCGAACGCCTCCGGTGCCCGGAATCAAATCACCGGCCGTTGGGTTCGCGGCCAAGTAGCTGATGAGCTCTTCTCTGTCGCCCTCCGTCATCAGTTTCTCGGTGCGCCGAATGAATTCAGGCGTCTCGACCACCGTGACGAGTGGTGTCGGCACTCGTTCAGTGTAGTGCATTGGACTACCAGCCGTCGAGATGCGGTGCAGAGCCGCATGGACGGCTGCTAGGACGAGGCTATGCTGATCGGCACGTCATCACGAGAGGCGGCCGGGCAGGGTCACGAAACCGCGGCGCCGTTGGCAAGCTCGGTGACACGATTCGCGGTGGCGAAGTTGCGATTCCGTTGACGCAAAGCCAATGGATTCCCCACGCGCCTTGCTCAACGTGTTCGAAAATGTTCGACCTCCGGCTGCTCGCCGGAGGTCGTGACATTCACCTGAAGCGTGAAAGTGTTTGAACCGAAAGTAGTTGGCGGGGTCGACGGGACTCGAACCCGCGGCCTCCGGCGTGACAGGCCGGCGTTCTAACCAACTGAACTACGACCCCAATACTGCGATCACGAGAGTTGGTGAATTGGTCACTTGGTGAGTTGGTGACTTCGATTCACCAATTTGCCAACTCACCAACTCGCCAATTCTGATTTGGGCGGTACAGGACTCGAACCTGTGACAGCCGGCGTGTAAAGCCGGTGCTCTACCACTGAGCTAACCGCCCATGGCAGGCCTGAAGACCTGCACTACGGCTAACCACCCGGCCTGACGACGTGCGTTCCAGCCGCCCGCCAAAACGTACCATTATACGTTGCCTTCAGCACAAGCAGCAACATCACAACCACCAGACCGACGACGGCGCGGTACTCACGGTTCGCGATCGCCTGCGCCAGACTGAACCGCCGCGGCGGCGCGCTGGCGCCCGTGCGCGGCGCCGCGACACCGCGGCGATACAGGTCGTACTGCTCGCCAAATCTCTCCCTGAGAAACGCCTCCTCGCTCCTGATGGCCGCCGTCAGCGTCGTCACCAGGTAGACCACGATCAGCACCGCCGCCGACACGCTCGAGCCCGCGATCGCCAGACCGAAGCCCATGACCGACGAACCGACGTACAACGGGTGCGCACACCAGCGGTACGGCCCGGACGCGGTGACCTCGCGCGACTTCTGCAGATGTCCGGCCGCCCAGATGCGGATCGCCTCGCCGCACGCGGCGACCGACAGGCCGATGGCGAGCGAGGTGCCCGTGGGTTGCGCCAGCACCAGCACGAGGACGCCGAACACGAACCCGAGCGCCACCCGCAGGCGGGCGACAGTCCCGACGAGCACGTCGCGTTGGTCAGACACGGTTCGGCTCCGCGGCCAGGCGACGATCGACGGCCGCGATCACTTCGTCGGCCTCGATGTCGAGCAGGCACATGCGATCGAGCCGGCAGCGGCGCAAATGGTGGCACTGGCAGACCGCGTCGCGCGAGACGGTGAGATCGCGCGCCGAGATCGGCCCGTTGCGCGAGGGTCGCGTGGGCCCGTAGATGCCGACGATGGGCGTGCCGAGCGCCGCGGCGATGTGCGTCGGGCCGGTGTCGCCCGACACCATGAGCGCCGCGCCGCGCGCGAGCGCCACGATGTCGGCAATGGCGGTCCGCGGCGAGAGCACGGCGGCGCCTGCCGCGCCAGCCACGACCTCCGCCGCGAGCGCGTCCTCGCCCGGCCCCCACAACACCACGGACGTCAGCCCGTGCCGCTCGCGCAGGTCCACCGCCACCTCCGCCAGGCGCGCGGGCGGCCACCGCTTGTTCGGCCACGCCGCGCCCGGATTGAGCAGCGCGTAGCGGCCGCCGGTCTGCTCGCCGGTCCAGCGCGCGGCCTCCGAGTCCACGGGATCGATCGGAAACTCCGGCGGCGCCACCCTGACCCCGAGCGACTCGAGCAACCCCAGGTTGATCTCGACGATGTGCCGCGTCTCGCGCGGATCGTACATCCCGCCGCGGCCGGGGTCGTAGGTGTCCGTGTAGAAGAGACGCGCGAGGGGCTCGCGCGCGTAGCGCGACGCAAAACCGATGACGCGCCGCGCCCCCGAGCTGCGGGCGAGCACGGCGGATTTGATCAGCCCCTGCAGATCGATCGCGGCGTCGTAGCGCGCCCTCCGCAACTCGCGGACGTCCGCGAGGAAGTCGTTGATGACGAGGCGGCGGTCGACGACCGGCACGAGATCGAGAATCGCGCGGTGCTTCGCGCTCACCAGCCAGTCGATGCGCGCCGACGGAAACGCGCGGCGCAACGCCGCCGCCACCGGAATGGCGTGCACGACGTCGCCCAGGGCGCCGAGGCGGACAATGAGAAAGCGGTCAGTCAAGAGTCGTTCGTCGTTCGTCGTTCGTCTGGCGAATGCGGGCGAGCCGCTCGCGGGTGGCGTGGCTCTTCGGGTCGCCGACGATGGCGGTGCGGCCGCCGTAGGAGAGCACGACGGCGCGCTCGGGCACGGTCTCGACGGTGTAGTCGGTGCCTTTGCAGTGGACATCCGGTTTCACCAGCATCAGCAGCCGCTCGACGTCGGGATCGCCGAACACGACGACGTAGTCGACGCCGCGGAGCGCGGCGACCAGCTCGGCGCGGTCCGACGCCGTCAGGATCGGACGGCCCTGGCCTTTCAGCCCGGCAACGGATCGATCGTCGTTCACGGCGACGATCAGGCGATCGGCCTCGGCCGCGGCGCCCTGCAGATACCGGACGTGTCCCACGTGCACCAGATCGAAACAGCCGTTGGCGAACGCCACGGTGCGTCCGGCCGCGCGGTCGCGCGCGACGGCTTCGACGAGCTCAGCTTCCGACACAACCACGTTTCAGCCAGCCTCGTTCTGTCTGGCAGGCCTGAAGGCCTGCACTACGACCTGGTTCGAAGGTCTGCACTACGATCGTCGCCCCTGCGCCGGCCCTTCCTGCGACCAGTTTTCGAGCGACGTGTCGTGATCGCTGACGACCGCGTCGACGAGCTCCTGGTGCGACACGGTGGCGGTGCCGCGCTTCATCACGACGAGCCCGCCGGCATAGTTGGCGAGGCGCGCCGCTTCGTAGAACGACGCGCCGGCGGCGAGCGCGAGGCCGAAGGCCGCAATCACGGTGTCGCCCGCGCCGGTGACGTCGGTCACCTGATCCGATCCGAAGATCGGCAGGTGGACCGTCGGCTGCTTCGGCTGGAACAGCGCCATGCCGCGGCTGCCGCGGGTGACGAGCACGGCCTGCATGGCGGTCCGCCGCAGCAACAGCCGTCCCGCGCGCTCCAGCGCGTCCGCATCGTCCTTGATCGCGATGCCGAGGACCTGCTCGACCTCCGACTCATTGGGCGTGCACGTCGTCAGGCCGCGGTAATCGAGCAGGCGATAGCGGGAGTCGAGCAGCACGGGGATCGGACGCCGGCGGAGGCGGCGCGCGACCGCCCGGCGGACGGCGTCGGCCAGCGCGGGCGTCACGAGCCCGGAACCGTAGTCCGAGAGCAGGACCGCGTCGCACGCGTCGAGCGCCGGGTCGATCTTCCTCGCGAGCGCGGCGCTGACCGAGGCGTCGAGCGGCCAGCCCGCCTCGCGATCGATGCGCACGACCTGTTGCCGCGCGGCATGCACGCCGCCGGCGAGAATGCGCGTCTTCACCGGCGTCCGATAGCCGCGGGCGCGCACGACATGTGTGCGCTCGACGCCGCGCGGAAGGCTGGAGAGCAGACGCCGGCCTTCGGGATCCGCGCCGACGAGGCCGACGAGGCGCGCGCGGCCCCCGAGCGCGGCCACGTTGTTCGCCGCGTTGCCCGCGCCGCCCGCCACCATTTCGGTCGCGTCGTATCGCAGGATGAGCACGGGCGCCTCGCGCGACACGCGCGCCACCTGGCCGTAGATGAACTCGTCGGCGATGAGGTCGCCGACGACGAGCACGCGGCGGCTCGAGAACCCGTCGACGAGCGCGAGCAGGCGCTCCTTGCGCTCGGCTTCGCCGGGTAGCGGATGAATGGAACGGGGTATCAACATATTTCAGATTTCGAATTGCCAATTCTAAATTGTGAATGGCAAATTGCGAAGAATCCAGCTGGCGGCGGCGGCCAGGTTGTCGACGACCGCATCGGCCGCGAGGTGTTCGGACGCCCGGGCTTCCTCCGCCGCGCCCGCTCCCGTCCGAACCAGAATGCTGCGCGCGCCGATCGCGCGGCCGAGCCCGACGTCCAGCCACTTGTCGCCGACGACGAACGACCGCGCGGGATCGAGGCCCAGGTCCCGCGCGGCGCGGTCCACCAGACCGCGCGCCGGCTTCCGGCAGTTGCAGCGCCGCGCGTAGGCCTCGACCGCACCGGCCGGGTGGTGCGGACAATAGTAATACGCGTCGACGCGCGCGCCGCCGGCTTCGAGCGTCGCCGAGAGGCGACGATGCGTCTCCTCGACGAAGGCGCCGGTGAAGAACCCGCGCGCGATCCCCGACTGGTTGGTGATGACGACGACGGGCAGGCCGGCGCGGTTGAGCGCCCGGATCGCGTCCACGGTCCACGGAAAGAACACGATGCGATCGAACGCGTCCAGGTAGCCGACGTCCTCGATCATCGTGCCGTCGCGATCGAGGAACACCGCCGGCCCGAGCGTCGCGGCGCCGTGGCTCACAGCGTCCTGCGCGCCGCGCCGAGGACCGTCGTCACGCCGACGCCTCGCATGCAGCGGTGATCGATCGGGCATTCGCGCAGCATGCAGGGTCGGCACCAGACCGGGTGCGTCACGACGGCGTGCGCGTCGCCGAGCGGACGCGTCGCGCGCTCGTCGGTCGGGCCGAACACCGCCGTCACGCTGACGCCGGCCGCCGCGCCAAGGTGCATGGCGCCCGAGTCGTTCGTCACGAGCGCGCGGCACAGGGTCATCACGCCCGCGAGCGTCGACAAATCGGTTTGTCCGATCAGGTTCAGGATGCCGCGACCGCGGGCGGTCGCGCGCGCGACCTCGTGGCCGGTGGCCGCGTCGGCCCCGCTGCCGACCATCACGCACGACACCCCGTCGGCGCCGAGCGCGTCCACGAGCTCGGCGAACGACGCAGGCGGCCATCGCTTCGCGCCGCCGTACGCCGCGCCGGGCGCGAGCGCCACCAGCGGCGCGCGGCCGTCCCATCCGGCGCGCTCGAGCGCGCGTGCGGCGGCTTCACGGGCGTCGGCCGGGACGCTGACCTTCGGCTCGATCGGACCGTTGGGCATGCCGAGCGCGTGCACGAGCTGCTGGTAGTACTCCACCTGGTGAAGGCCGGATGCCGGCTGGATCGCGCGCGTCAGGAGACCGCCGCGAAAGAGGGTCCGGTATCCCCATCGCTCGGCAATGCCGGCGTGCGACGCGATGAGCGCGGCATGCAGGGAATTCGGCAGGAGCAGCGCAGTGTCGAAGCCCTTGTCCGCCAGCTCCACGCCCAGCGCGCGCCAGGCGCGCAGGTCGGGGATCGCGGCGGGACGCTCGAGCACGATCGTCTCGTCCACGTCCGGCACCAGGCGGAACAGCGGCGCGATCGCCGTCCGCGCGGCCACCGCGATCGCCGCACGGGGCGCGGCCCGCCGCACGTCCGCGACCGCGGGCAGCGCCATGACGGCGTCGCCAAGCCAATTCGGCGCGAGGATGACCAGACGGTTCATGGTGTAATACGGACGTGAAGCCCGTGCCTCACGAGCGTACCACGACGCGTCATGAAGATCGCACTGCTCCAGATCAACCCCACCGTCGGTGATCTCGCCGGCAACGCGCGGCTGATTCTCGATGCGCTGGGCGCGGCGCGCGCCGCCGGCGCGGATCTCGCCGTGACGCCGGAGCTCGCCCTCGTCGGCTATCTGCCGCGCGACCTGCTGCTCAGCGAGGGCTTCGTTGGCCGGAGCTGGGCGGCGCTCGCGGATCTCGCGCGCGCCGCCGCGGGCCTGCCGCCGGTGCTCGTCGGGCTTCCCGAGCCCAACGCGTCGGACCAGGGACGTCCGCTCTTCAACACCGCCACCCTCCTGCGCGACGGCCGCGTCGAGCACCGCTTCCGCAAGGCGCTGCTGCCGACCTACGACGTGTTCGACGAAGACCGCTATTTCGAGCCGTTTCACGGACCGCAGGTGCTGGAGGTCGGCGGCCGGCGGCTCGGCATCAGCATCTGCGAAGACATCTGGAACGATCGCGACTTCTGGAAGCGCCGGCGCTACCACCACGACCCGATCGAAGAGCTGATCGGCGCGGGCGCCGAGGCGGTCGTCAATCTGTCGGCGTCGCCGTTCACGGCCGGCAAGCACGCGCGGCGCGAGGAGATGCTGAGCAGCCTCGCGCTGAAGCACCGCGTGCCGGTCGTGTACGTCAACCAGGTCGGCGGCAATGACGACCTCGTGTTCGACGGCCGGAGCTGCGCCTTCAACGCGGCGGGCGCGCCGATCGCGCGCGGCCGATCGTTTGACGCCGACGTGGTCGTCTGCGACCTGGCGTCGGCGCGCCCCATCAGACCGCCCTCCGACCTCGGCGTGGAGTCCGAGATCTGGCGCGCGCTCGTCCTGGGCACGCGCGACTACGTCCGCAAGTGCGGCTTCACGAGCGCGGTGCTCGGCCTGTCGGGCGGCATCGACTCGGCGCTCACAGCCGCCGTCGCCGCCGACGCGCTCGGCCCGGCGCATGTGCTCGGCGTGCTGATGCCGTCTCCCTACTCGAGCCGGGGCAGCCTCGACGATGCGCATCGGCTCGCGGCGAACCTGGGCATCGACACGCTGACGCTGCCGATCGAGCCGGCCATGCAGGCCATGCACGCCATCCTGCGCGAGGCCTTTGCCGGCACGGCCTCCGGCGTGGCGGAAGAGAACATTCAGGCACGCGTCAGGGGCAACCTGCTGATGGCGCTCTCCAACAAGCGCGGCGCCTTGCTGCTGACGACGGGCAACAAGTCGGAGCTGTCGGTCGGCTACTGCACGTTGTACGGCGACATGTCGGGCGGGCTCGCGGTGATCGCGGACGTGCCCAAGACGATGGTCTACCGCGTGGCGCGGTGGCGGAACCAGACGGCGGGACGCGAGGTGATTCCCGACGCCAGCCTCACCAAGGCGCCGTCGGCGGAGCTGCGGCCGAACCAGACGGACCAGGATTCGCTGCCGCCCTACGACCTGCTCGACGACATCCTGCAGCGCCACATCGAACGGCATCAGTCGGCCGAGGAGATCATCGCCGCCGGCTTCGACCCCTCGACGGTGCGGCGGGTGCTGACGCTCGTGCGGCTCGCGGAGTTCAAGCGGAAGCAGGCGGCGCCGGGACTGAAAGTCACCGACCGCGCGTTCGGCACGGGCTGGCGGATGCCGATCGCGGCGAAATATTAGTCGGCCGATTCGACGTCGCGCTCGGCCGAGGGGAACATGCCCGGCACGCCGTCGGTCGCCGGGCCATCGTCGCGCCAGCGGCGATGCATCCACAGCCAGAGCTCGGGGTGCCGCCGCACGTACATCTCGAGCACGTCCGTGCACCGCTGCGTGAAATCGCGAACGGCATCCTCGGTGTCGGCGCGCGGCGGCGCCACGGGATGCTCGTAGATCAGGCGGTACCGCCCGCCCGGGAGCGGCAGCGCGAAGACCGGCACCACGGGCGCGCCGGTGCGCAGCGCGAGCGCCGCGATCGCCGACGTCGTGGCCGCCGGGCGCTCGAAGAAGTCCACGTAGATCGCGTCGCGGCTCATGACGTGTTGATCGATCAGCACCGCGACCCCCTGCCCTGCGTGCAGCGCGCGCATCACGCGCCGCAGCGTCCCGCGCCGGTACATGACCGTGTTGCCGGTGCGCTGCCGCATCTGTTCGAGCAACTGATTGAGCCGCGGGTTGTCGAGCGCGCGCGCCAGCAGCCCGATCGGCTCGACCCGCAGCGCGTGGACCATCGCGTGCAGCTCCCAGAATCCGAAGTGGCCGGTGACAAAGAGCACGCCCTTGCCTTGCGCGTACGCCAGGCGCGCGCGCTCTTCGCCGTCGAACTCGACGCGTGCGAGCATCTGCTCGCGCGACAGCGTGCTGAACTTGAGCAGCTCGAACAGCAGGCGCCCGAAGTGCGCGAACGCGCCGCGCGCGATCGCGCGTCGCTCCTCCACCGGCCGGGAGGGGAACGCCGTCGCGAGGTTGCGCTGGGCAATCCGCCGGTGCGCGCGATCGATGGTGTAGAACGCGAGCCCCAGCGCGGTGCCGCCCAACCGGACCAGCGCATCCGGCATCACGCGGACAATCGCGACGAGCGCGCGCACGATGACGTATTCGAGACGGTGCCGCATCACGACGGCTGTTGGCCGACTGCCGAGTGCTGACGGCTGACGGCTGACTGACGACTCGCGTGCAGCCTGGCAAGCAGCCACTCGGAAAATCTGCGCGCCGGCTCAATGCCGACCAGCAGCGGCACCGACGCGATCGGCAGATCGCCGAGATCGCACGCCGCCAGCCGCACGGCATCCTTCTCCGTCGTCAGCACGATGGCGGATCCAGCGGTCCGCGCCCGGGCGGCGATGCGCTTCACGTCGCGCGCGTCGAACGGGTGGTGATCGCGAAACTCCATGACGCCCGCGATCTCCCAGCCGGTCGACGAAATGTCCGCGACGAACCGATCGGGCCGCGCGATGCCGGTGACGAGGAAGACCCGGGACGCCAACGGCACCACGACCGTGTCGCGCTCCCCGGCGACCATGCGCGGGGCGCCGATGGTGCGGGTCACGCGGAAGACGGGCGAGATGTGAAACGCGCGGCCGATGCGCTCGGCCGCCGTGTCGTAGCCCGCCGTGATCAGCGCGGCGTCCGCCGCGGCGCCCGCCGCGAGCCCTTCGCGCAGACGGCCCGCCGGCAGCGGTTTGTCCTGCAGGTCGTCCTCCGAGACGAGCAGCAGATCGACGTCGCGCTCGAGCTCGACGTGCTGAAAGCCGTCGTCGAGCAGGTGGACCGTGGCGCCGAGACGACGTTCGGCGAGGCAGCCGGAGAGGTAGCGATCGGCGCCGACCAGCACGGCGACGCCGGGCAGGGCCCTGGCCAGCATCAGCGGCTCGTCGCCCGCGGCGTCGAGGCCGGCCGAGACGGTCGCGCCGTCGGACACGACGGTCACGCCGTCCTCGGTCCGGCGCCGGCCCCAGCCGCGCGTCAGCACGGAGGGACGCTCGCCGGACGCCAGAAGCAGGCGCGCGAGGTACTCGACGATCGGCGTCTTGCCGCTGCCGCCGACGCACAGGTTGCCCACGCTGACGACGGGGCGCGCCAGATGGCGCCGGCGCGACGGGTGACGCCGGTACCACGCGCGCCGCCATGCCGCCGCCGCGCTGTACGCCGCGCTCAGGGTCTCGATCAATGCACCAGCCGGAAGGGCCGGACGACCGCGCGGCCGTGGCCATCGCCGGGGGGCAGCAGCTCGCCGATGACCTGCAGCGTCTTGTCCTTGGCGCCGCGATTGGCCTCGACCAGCGCGCGGGCCGCGGCGCCGAGGCGGGCGCGGCGCACCGAATCGGTGACGAGCGCCAGCAGCGTCTCGTCGAGCTCGCGGTCCGATGGCACCTGGACGGCCGCGTCGTTGCTCAGAAAGGCGTCGGCGATCTCCTTGAAGTTCTGCATGTGGGGTCCGAACACGATCGGCTTCCCGAAGATCGCCGGCTCGAGGATGTTGTGGCCGCCGTGGTCGACGAGGCTGCCGCCGACGAACACCGCCGTCGCCAGCTGATAGAGCTGCGCCAGCTCGCCGATCGAATCGAGCACGACGACGTCGGCGCGCGGCTCGGCATCGATGGGCAGCTCCGAGCGGCGGATCGTGACGAATCCGGCGTCGCGCGCCAGGCGCTCGACCTCGCCGAACCGCTCGGGATGCCGCGGCGCCAGCACGGCCAGCGCGGTGGGCATCGCCGTCTTGACGCGCGCGAACGCGCGGAGCACCACCGCTTCCTCGCCGCGCATCGTGCTGCCGGCGATGATCACCGTGCGATTGGCCGACATGCGGAAGAAGCGCAGCACGCGCTCGCGCGGCTTGCCGTGCGCCGTCGCGGCCGGGAGCTCGAGCGAATCGAACTTCAGGCTGCCGGTCACCGATACACGGCCGGCGTCCGCGCCGAGCTCGACCAGTCGCCGCGCCGAATCCTCGCTCTGCATGCAGAAGCGATCGACGTCGGCGAGCACGCGCCGGAAAAACGGGCGGACCAGGCGATAGCGCGGATACGACCGCGACGAGATGCGGCCGTTGATCATGACCGTCTTCACCCCGCGCCGGCGGCACTCGCGGAGCAGGTTCGGCCAGATCTCGGTCTCCATCATGATGAAGAGCCGCGGCCGCACGAGCGCGAGCGTGCGGCGGACGATGAACGTCCAGTCGAAGGGAAAGTAGAAGACCGCGTCGATGTTCGACAGGCTGCCCCGCGCCACCTGCTGCCCCGCGATGGTCGTCGTCGAGAGAAAGAGCCGAAGCCGCGGATAGCGCGCCTTGAGGTCGGCGGCCAGCGCGCGCGCCGTGAGCGTCTCGCCGACGGAAACCGCGTGAATCCAGATCGATTCCTCGGCGTCGATGTTGAACGAAATGGGCAGGAAGCCGAGGCGCTGCCCCAGGCTGCCGACGTACTTCTGGTACCGGACCGCCTGGTACAGGAAATACGGCGACACGACGACGAAGACGGCGAAGGTGAGCAGGCTGTAGGCGAGATACATGGCAGCAGGCTTATTGTAGAATGAAACGTTTGTCCGGGACGCGCCAGGGCGCGTCCTGAGGGCCAGGAGGTCACCATGCCGGTCAGAGTTGGCATTAACGGGTTTGGACGCATCGGCCGCAACATCATGCGGGCCGCGCTCGGCGACAGGAACATCGACTTCGTCGCCATCAACGATCTGACCAGCGCCGGCACGCTCGCGCACCTGTTGAAGTACGACTCGGTGCTCGGCAACCTGCACGCCAGGGTCGAAGCGAAGGCGGACAGCATCCGTGTCGACGGCGACGAGTTCAAAGTGCTCTCGCTGCGCGATCCGGCGCAGCTGCCGTGGAAGGACCTGGGAGTCGACGTCGTGTTCGAGTCGACCGGCCTCTTCACCGACCGCGCCGGGGCGTCCAAGCACGTCGCGGCCGGGGCCAAAAAGGTCATCATCACGGCGCCCGCCAAGAGCCCCGACGTCATGGTCGTCCTCGGCGTGAACGACGAGCAGTACGATCCGGCGAAACACCAGATCATCTCCAACGCGTCGTGCACGACCAACTGCCTGGCGCCGCTCGCGAAAGTGCTCCACCAGTCCTTCGGCATCAGGCAAGGGTGGATGACCACGATTCACTCGTACACGAACGACCAGCAGCTGCTGGACCTGCCGCACAAGGACTTGCGACGCGCGCGCGCCGCCGCGCTCTCGATGATTCCGACAACGACGGGCGCCGCCGCCGCGGTCGGCGAAGTGCTGCCGGAGCTCAAGGGCAAGCTGGACGGCATCTCGATGCGGGTGCCGACGCCGAACGTCTCCTGCGTCGACCTCGTCGCCATCCTCGACAAGCGGGTGACGGCCGAAGAAGTGAACGCCGCATTTCTGGCGGCCGCCAACGGCCCACTGAAGGGCATCCTCGCCTGCTCGAACGAGGAGCTCGTGTCGATCGACTTCAAGGGCAATCCGCACTCGTCCATCGTGGACCTGCCGTACACGAAGGTGATGGACGGCGATTTCCTGAAGGTCCTGTCCTGGTACGACAACGAGTGGGGCTACGCGAACCGCTGCGTCGACCTGTTGCGGAAGCTGGTCCAGAAAGGCCTGTAAGGCAGGCCTGAAGGCCTGCACTACGACAGTCGTACTGCTACGACAGTCGTACTGCTACGACAGTCGTACTGCTGCGACAGTCGTACTGCTGCGACAGTCGTAGTGCTGCGACAGTCGTAGTGCTGCGACAGTCGTAGTGCGGACCTTCAGGTCCGCCGTGAACTCTATGCCGACACTCTCGATCCGGGACCTGGATCTCAAGGGCAAGCGCGTCTTGGTCCGCGTGGACTTCAACGTCCCGCTGAAGGACGGGCGGATCGGCGACGACACGCGCATCCGCTCGTCGCTGCCGACCATCCAGTACGTGCTCGACCACGGCGGCACCGTGGTGCTCGCGAGCCATCTCGGCCGGCCGAAGGGCACGGTCCATCCGCAGATGAGCCTGCGGCCGGTCGCGGATCGCCTGGCGGACCTCCTCGGGAAACCGGTCACCTTCGTCGGGGACTGCATCGGCGATGACGCGCGCACGGCCGTTGACGCGCTGCACGCGTCGGGCGGCGGCGTCGTGCTGCTCGAAAACCTGCGGTTCCATCCGGAAGAGGAGAAGAACGATCCGACGTTCGCGGCGGCGCTGGCGGAACTGGCGGACGTCTACGTGAACGATGCGTTTGGAGCGGCGCACCGGGCGCACGCGTCGGTGGAAGGGATCACGCACCACGTGCGCCAGGCGGCGGCCGGCCTGCTGATGGAAGAAGAGCTCCAGTACCTCGGGCACGCGCTCGAGACGCCGGAGCGGCCGTTTGTCGCGATCCTCGGCGGCGCGAAGGTGTCCGACAAGATCGACGTCATCAAGAACATGCTCGGGAAGGTCGATCGCCTGATCATCGGCGGCGCGATGGCCTATACGTTCTTCAAGTCGCGCGGCGTGCCGATCGGGCGGTCGCTCGTCGAGGACGACAAGCTCGACGCCGCGAGGCAGATCGAAGCGGACGCCGCGGCTCGCGGCGTCCGGCTCGAGCTGCCCTTCGATCACGTGGTGGCCGATCGCGTCGAGCCCGGCGCGGCGCACGAAGTGCTGGCCATCGGCGATGCGCGGATCGGAGACCGCTACGGCGTCGACATCGGCCCGGCGACGATTGCGGCGTACGAGGCGTCGATCGCCGGCGCGAAAACGGTCGTGTGGAACGGGCCGATGGGCGTGTTCGAGATCGACGCGTTCGCGAAGGGCACCAACGCCGTCGCTCGCGCGGTGGCCGCCGTGCAGGGCACGACGATCATCGGCGGCGGCGACTCGATTGCCGCCGTGAAGAAAGCCGGCGTGGCCGACCGGATCACGCATATCTCGACGGGCGGCGGCGCGTCGCTCGAGTTTCTTGGCGGACAGGCGCTGCCGGGCGTGGCAGCCCTAACGGAGTTAGCCGACAGGTAGTGTCCGGCTTCAGCCGGACGCGAAACATATGCGCATACCCTTCATCGCCGGCAACTGGAAGATGTTCAAGACCGTGCAGGAATCGGTCGTGTTCGTGAAAGAGCTGCGGAGCGTCGTGCACGACGTCGCCGACGTGGAAATCGTCGTCGCACCGCCGTTCACGGCTCTGTACGCGGTCGCCGAGGCGACACGCAACACGAACATCGGCGTCGCCGCACAGGACGTGTACTGGGAGCGGGAAGGCGCGTTCACGGGCGAAATCGCGCCCGCGATGATCAAGGAAGCCGGCGCCGAGTACGTCATCATCGGCCACTCCGAGCGGCGGCGGCTGTTCGGGGAGACCGACGCGACCGTCAACCGCAAGGTCGTCGCGGCGATTGGCGCCCGGCTGACGCCGATCGTGTGCATCGGCGAGACGCTCGACGAGCGCGAGCGCGACGAGACGCTGGCCGTGCTCGACCGCCAGATCAAGGACGGCCTGGATCAGCTGGCCGCGGAGCAGATCGCGGAGCTCGTCGTCGCGTACGAGCCGGTGTGGGCCATCGGGACCGGCCGCACCGCGACCGCGGCGCAGGCCGGCGAGGCACACGCGCACATCCGGCAGCGGCTCCGGCAGTGGTTCGGGGCCGACGCGGCGGACCATTGTCACGTCATTTACGGCGGCAGCGTGAAGCCGGACAACATCCGTGAGCTCATCGCCGAACCTGACGTGGACGGAGCGCTCGTGGGCGGCGCCAGTCTGGATGTCCGCACCTTTGGGGAGATCGTGACAAGGAGCCGGCAGCCTGCTGTATAATTGGGGTTTCCCGTTCGCCGAAAGTCAGCCGTTATGGTCCTCCATTACTTGCTCTCGACCTTCTACGTGCTCATCTGCATCGTGTTGCTGATGGTCATCCTGCTGCAGCAGGGGAAGGGCGACATGGCGGCCGCCTTTGGCGGCGGCAGCAGCCAGTCGGCCTTCGGTGCCCGCGGCGGGGCGACGCTCCTGTCGAAGGCGACGGCCGTCCTCGCCGCGCTGTTCATGATCGTCGCGCTGGTGCTGGCGATGATCGGCGAGCGCGGACCGCGATCGCTGGTGAGCGGAGCGGCGCCTCCGCCCGTGCGGCCGGCGCAGGCACCGGCAGTGCCGCCGGCGAATGCGCCGGCACCGACGCCGCCGAAGTAGTCGTTCGTCGTTGGTCCTCACACGTAGTGTCCGGCTTCCCCTCGACGGAACTCGGGGCAGGCAGCCGGACCCCACTTGCGGAAGTGGCGGAACTGGCAGACGCACCAGCTTGAGGGGCTGGCGCTCGCAAGAGCGTAGGGGTTCGAATCCCCTCTTCCGCACCACCTGCTAACTGTTAAGAAGGAAGCTGTTTACGGGCAGGGACGTCGTCTGAGTCGAGCACAAACGCTGGTGCTGTTTCGCTGGCCGTGTGCAACGGTTGTGCAACGGATTCCGCGTTCTTCCCCTTCTGCTCCTCCTTCTTGCGGCGCTGCTCCTCAGTGGCCTTCTGGCTCTCCTCCAGCTTCTCCATTGCCAGATGCAGACCGCGTCGTTGAATGTTGAGGTACCTCGTCGTTGTGCTCAGACTCGCATGCCCGAGGATCTTGCTGACGTAGTTGACCGAGACGCCAGCCTCGTCGAACCGTGAACCTGCCTCGTGACGCAGATCACGGAGTTGGAGGTCCCGTAGGCTGGCAGGACCGGGCCAGGCGATGGATGTCGAACGTGGCCCCATGTTACCCTTCGCGCATGACTCGCCGGGAATGCGAGCTTCTTGATCGGTCGCTGCCAGTCTACAACTCGCCCCTGCCCTTCCATCTCTGGGCCAACATCGCCTCGACCCACCTCCTGCGTCCGGTCGGGCTTGCCGAGTTCCGCGTCTGGTGGAACGACTACAACTGTCGCTACCCGAAGATGCTTGCCGACGCGATCGAATATCTCGAACGCCAAGGCTAGAGCGTGGTGTGCGCCTACTGTCCACACCAGCGGGGCTGGGTGCCGAAGGAGTCCGTGCGGATGTTCGTCACCGACACCCAACTCGCCGAACACCGCGACCATCGCTGCCGGCGCCGCGGGTGACCAAGAAGCCGCGCGACAACGAACCCCGCTTCGACCTCCGCGCGCCGCTGCACCAGCTGACCGGTGGCGTCGACCTGACGCAGATCGATGGCATCACCCCCTACACCGCGTTGAAAGTGCTCTCCGAGATCGGCACCGACATGGGCCGGTGGCCGACCGAGAAGCACTTCACCTCCTGGCTCACGCTGGCCCCGAAGAACAAAATCTCGGGCGGCCGCCTCCTCAGTTCCCGCACCCAGCCGTCCGCCAACCGCGCCGCCGCGACCTTCCGCGAGACCGGCGAGTTACTCGACGGCGTAGTTTCTTAGGAGGCGCGGTGATGATCATGATGTTCATCGCCGATTAAGCTAATGGGTGTCCGACATTAAAAGCTAAATATGGTACAACATTAGAAGCTAATATATGTGGCGCACTAAAAGCTAACGGGCGCACAGCGCAAGAGGCCAACCCAAGGAAACCATGGCTTCACCCTCGGAAAAGCTCGCGGAATCTCTGGAAGTCCTGCGCGGGCTGCGGCACGCCGGCGGCGGCGCGGCGATCCGGGCGCGCGACCTGACGCGCACGCACCGCGAGCGGCTCGTCGCCAACGGATTCCTGCGCAAGGTCATCAGGGGATGGTACATACCGGCCCGGCCGGACGAGGCCCCAGGCGAGAGTACCGCCTGGTATGCGGCATTCTGGCCCTTCGCCGCTGCTTACCTGGAGACGCGGTTCGGCCGGAACTGGTCGCTTTCCCCGGAGCAGTCGATCTCGCTGCACGGCGGTAACTGGACCGTGCCCCAGCAGCTCGTCGTGCGCTCTCCCAGAGCGCGCAACAAGGTCACGACGTTCCCACATGGAACGTCGCTGCTCGATCTGCGCGCGGCGCTTCCTGCGGCGGCGGACAGGCAGGAAAAAGAGGGGCTGCGGATCTTCTCGCTCGAATCGGCCCTGGTTGCGTGCTCGCCGAACTACTTTTCGCATCGCGCGACGAACGTGCGCGCGGCGCTCGCCATGATCCGCGACGCCTCCGCCCTCCTTGCGAGGTTGCTGGAGGGCGGGCACAGCACGATCGCGGGCCGGCTAGCCGGTGCGTTCCGCAACAACGGCCGCAACGCCATCGCCGACGAGATTGTCAAGACGATGGCGGCCGCGGGCTACACCGTTCGCGAAACCGATCCGTTCGCGGATCGCCCGACGCTCGCGCTGCCATCCCGGCAGACATCACCCTATGTGCACCGCATCAGGCTGCTGTGGCAGAAGATGCGGGAGCCCGTCATCGCGCGGTTCCCGGAGGCGCCGGGCCTGCCGCGAAATGCCCGTGCGTACATGAAGAGCGTCGACGTAGCCTACGTGACCGACGCGTATCACTCGCTGTCGATCGAGGGGTATCGCGTCACGCCGGATCTGATTGAGCGGGTGCGCAGCGGCTCATGGAATCCCGACGGGAATCAGCAGGACCGCGAGCACCGCAACGCCATGGCGGCGCACGGGTACTGGCAGGCCTACCGTGCAGTGCAGGAAAGCATCGGGAACGTGCTCAAAGGTCAAAACCCGGGCGAGGTCGCGCGAGAGGATCACCGGGCGTGGTACCGGGAGCTCTTCGCCCCGAGCGTTGCGGCAGGCCTGCTCCGGCCAGCGGATCTTGCGGGCTATCGCAGCGGCCCGGTGTACATCCGGGAATCCAAGCACGTGCCTATGAACCGGGATGCGGTGCTGGATGTCATGCCGGCGTTCTTCGATCTGCTGCGCGATGAGACGGACGCGGCTGTGCGCGTGGTGCTCGGGCATTTTGTGTTCGTCTACATCCATCCCTACATGGATGGCAACGGCCGCATGGGGCGCTTCCTGATGAACCTGATGATGGCGGCGGGCGGATACCCGTGGACCGTGATACCGGTCACCGGGCGCAAGGCCTACATGTCAGCCCTTGAGAAGGCGAGCGTGGGCGAGGATATCGGGCCGTTCGCAGATTTCCTGGCGCGCCTCGTCGAAAGGCGCCTCGCCGGAGAACCGCTGCCGGACGTGCCGAAGGCCTCCGTGTGATCAATGGCGTTCGGGACGTTCTTGCGTACAACTCCGCGATCGCGGTCGCCGCCGCCGTCATCTGACGAGCCCTGGCGGAGAGCGCCGCGACGGCGACATTCTGCTCGCAATCGAGCTCGAAACCGCCGGGACTGCGTATTCCGGTCCATGGTGAACACGGATTCTCGACCTAAAGCAAACTTGACCACTACCGATCACCCTTTACGTGGCGCCTGTTCCAGTTCAGCACACGACTGCCGCCCATGAGACGCCCTCAAAAATACCTTGTAAACAACTGAAAAGACGGTCGATAGGTTGGTTGCACCGGCATGGCAAGCTGTTTGAACTATATAGGACAATATGGTCCACTATAACCCTTCACTGCACGCCGCCCAGATCCCGCCACCCGTCTGTCCGAAGTGCGGGAGCCATCGCACGGTGATCGTTGGACGCTCCGGCGACGGAGAGAGGATCGTGCTGCGCTGCAACGCGTGCGGCGAACGCTCGGAAGTATCGATCGACCACTACTCCATCTCGAACGAGGCGACCTCATCGCTGCCCTCGGAGATTCGCAGGCTGGTTCGTGACGATGCTGCATGAGCGTACGGCGATAATCATGCGTCGACCGGCGGCATACGCGCCGGCTCCCACGCATGGATACACTCCCGCCGTCGTGCGACGTGGCGATTGTCGGAGCCGGCGCCGCCGGCCTCGCCGCCGCCATCTTCGCGCTCCGCTCGAACCGCTCGCGCTCCATCATCCTGCTTGACGGCGCGCGCCGGCCCGGCGCGAAGATTCTCGTCAGCGGCGGCACGCGCTGCAACGTCACCAACGTCACCGTCACCGAACGCGACTTCTGGGGAGGACGCGCGACGATCATCCGCCGCGTCCTGCGCGCTTTCCCCGTGCCGGACACGGTCGCCTTCTTCCGCGACATCGGTGTGCCGCTTCACGAAGAAGCGGACGGCAAGCTGTTTCCCGACAGCCATCGCGCGCGCGACGTGCTGGACGCGTTGCTGCGCGAAGCCACAGCGGTCGGCGCGACGCTGGCCGCTGGTCACCGCGTGCTCGGCGTCGAGCGATCCGCCGACGGCTTTCGCGTCGTGACGGATCGCGGCGATCTGCGCGCCGGGGCGGTCGTGCTCGCGACCGGCGGGCAGTCGTTGCCCAAAACCGGCAGCGACGGCGCGGGGCTCGCCATCGCGAAGCTTCTGGGTCATACCATCGTCCCCACCACGCCCGCGCTCGATCCGCTCGTCCTCGACCGCGACGACCGTGTGCATGCCGAGCTCTCCGGCGTGTCGCAGGACGTCGAGCTCGCCGTGTGGATCGACGGCGCGGTGGCCCTGCGGCTGACGGGCGCGCTCCTCTGGACCCATTTCGGGGTCAGCGGTCCCGTCGCGCTGAACGCGTCGCGCCACTGGCTCCGCGCCCGGCTCGAAGGCCGCGCCGTGTCGATCACCGCAAACCTCCGGCCGGGACAGCGATTGGACCAGGTCGGCGCGCAGTGGGTGTCGCTCGCGCGCGACCACCCGAAGGCGTCCGTGCAGAAGACGCTGGCCGCGATGGTACCCGCATCTGTCGCCACCGTGTTACTGCGGGAGCTCGGCATCGACGGAAACGTCGCCCATCTGTCGCGCGACGATCGCCGGCGACTGTCGCGGGCGCTGGTCGAATGGCCGCTGCCCGTCGTCGGGACGCGCGGATATGACTACGCCGAAGCGACCGCCGGCGGTGTGGCGCTGACGCAAATCGATCCCGCCACGATGCAGTCGCGCGTGTGCCCCGGATTGTTCCTGGTGGGAGAAATGCTCGACGTGGACGGCCGGCTGGGCGGCTTCAACTTCCAGTGGGCCTGGTCGAGCGGGTTCGTCGCGGGGCGCGCGCTCGGGAAGGAGGCCGCGTCCGCTGGAGCACAGCGCGTTTGACACCGCGCGCGGTCAGGTCCTACGCTCATCGGTGATGCACCGCCGGTTTCTCTTCTGGGGTTTCAAGTCCTCGCGGGACATGCTCGACAGCAGCCTCGGCACGCTCGAGCGCGAGGTGATGACGCTTGTCTGGCATCACGGCGAAATCAACGTCCGCGAAGCCTGCGACCTGCTGGCGTCCACCGTCGCGTATACGACCGTGATGACGACACTCGATCGCCTGTTCAAGAAGGGACTGCTCGCGCGCCGGAAGGTCGGCCGCGCGTTCGTGTATCGGGCGACGGCGACACGAGGCGAGCTGGAAGGCGCCGTCGCGACCGAGCTCGTGCACGGCCTGCTCCAGCGCGACGCCGCGGCGCTTCCGATCCTGTCCTCGCTCGTCGACGCGGTGTCGGACCGCGACCGCGCGCTGCTCGACGAGCTGGAGCGTCTCGTCCGCCGGAAGCGCCGCGCCACGGAGCCCTCGAGGAATCGATGAGCGAGCTGCCCTACGTCCTCCGCGGTCTCGGGCTCGCGCTGGCCTGGTTTCTCGTCGTCAACGCGGCGGCCGGCGTCGTCGTCGCGTGGGCTGCGGATCGCCTGATCGCGCGCGACGTCACGACGTCGCCCGGTTTCTGGTTCGGCCTGCGTCTGTTTCCGGCGGCGGCGGCGAGCCTCTTCGTCATGACGCTCTTTCTGCCGTCCTACTGGAAGTACGAACCGCGGGAGCTCGTCGAAGGATTCGACGTCACGCTCACCTCGCTGGCGGCAATCGCGCTGCTCGTGATCGCCGCCGCGGTCGGGCGTGCGGTGCTCGCCTGGGCGCGCGCGTCGCGCCGCGCCGGCGCGTGGATCCGGACGGCCCGTCCGCTGGCGCTCGGCGACACCGGGATCGCCGCGTTCGAGATCGACGCCGACGCGCCGCTGATGGCGCTCGTCGGCGTGCTGCGACCGCGCCTCCTCGTGACCCGCGGCCTGCTCGACGCGCTCACCGGCGAGGAACTGGCCGCGAGCGTGGCGCACGAGATCGGCCACTGGCGCGCGTGGGACAACCTGAAGCGCCTCGCCATGCGCGCCGCGCCCGATCTGCTGGTGGCGAGCTCCGCGGCCCGCGCGATCGAACGGCGATGGGCGTCCGCGTCCGAGCACTCGGCGGATCGCCTCGCCGGCGACGATGGCCCGACGCGTTGCGCGCTGGCGTCGGCGCTGGTCAAGGTCGCGCGCCTGACGCCGCCGATGGCGCCCGCCGCCGAGCCGATCAGCACGCTCGTCGGCGGCGGCGAGATCGCATCGCGCGTCGAGCGGCTGCTCGACGACGGCGCGCCCGCGTCGGCCAGGCGCCATCACGCCGCACGGCGCTGGATCGGCGTCGCCATTCCAGCGAGCGTCCTCGCGGCCGGTTACACGCCCCTGCTGCAGGTCGTCCACTACGCGACGGAAGTCCTGGTCCACACCCTCCCCTGAACGTTTGACAAGTCCCTCCGTCTACGTGCACGCGTGGCGGTCGCGATTCTCGCCGGCGCGGCGCTCCTGGCGTGCTCCGTGCCGGCGCTTCGACCAGACCGGCGCTGCGAAATGAGGCCCTTGATCGAGACTGGGCGGTCGATCATGCGTCGCGTTGTCATCGCGCTCGTCACCGCGGGATTGCTGCAGGCCGGTCCGGCGATCTCGGCGTCGCCCCAGGCACCCGCCGTGGCCGGTCCGCTCACCTGCGCGCAGGCGCTCGATCTCGCCACGTCGCGGAATCTGGGTCTCGAGGCCGCCCGCCGGCAGCGCGCGATCCGCGAGGCGGCTATCCGGACCGCGCGGCAGGTGCCGAATCCCGACGTCAGCCTCGAAGTGACGAAGGACACACCCCACCAGGTGTTCAGCTTCGATTTGCCGGTTGAGCTGGGCGGGAAACGCGGGCGCCGCATCGATCTCGCCACCGAGGAGCAGACCCTCGCCGACGTCGACGTGCAGATGGCGATGCGCGCGGTGCGCCGCGAGCTGCGCCAGACCTTCTACGCGCTCATCGCCGCCGACGAGCGGGTCCGCCTCGACGACAGCGTGCTCGACATCTCACGCCGCGTGCGCGACGCGGCGCAGGCGCGGTTCGACGCGGGCGCGGTGCCGCGGCTCGAGGTGCTGCAGGCCGAGCTCGGGGTCACGCGTGCGGAAGCCGACCTCGAGCTGGCGCGCAGCACGCGCGCCGCCGCGCAGGCCAGCCTGAACGCCGTCCTCAATCTGCCGCCGCAGCAGGCCCTCGCCCTCACCGGCCGGCTCTCCGACCATCTGACGGTGATCGCGTACGAACAGGCGCTCGCGATGGCCATCGTGTCCAATACGGATCTGGTCGGCCTCGACCGCCAGATCGCGATCGAGGAGCGGCGGGTGGACCTGCTGCGCGCCGGGCGCGTGCCGACACCGGTCTTCTCGGTGAGCGGCCTCTTCAACAACCCGCCCGACTTCACCGTGGGTCCGCGCGCCGCGGTGAGCGTCGAGCTCCCCCTCTTCAGCCGCAACCAGGGTCCGATCGCCGAGTCGATCGCGACGACGGCCGAGCTGCGCGGCAGGCGGGAGGCGGTCAGACGGACGGTGGAGAACGACGTCTACGGCACGATCGCGAAGATCGACGCCGAGCGCCGCCAGGTCGAGGCCTACCAGCAGCGGCTGGTGCCAACCGCCACGAATCTCGAAGCGCTCGCCGAGGAGAGCTACCGCGCCGGGCGCACGTCCGTGCTCGGCGTCCTCGACGCGCAGCGGAGCCTGCGCGATCTCACGCGCGAGGCGCTGCAGGCCGCGCTCGACCTGCAGCTGTCGCTCGCGGATCTGGAGGAGCTTCTTGGAACGGAACTCAGATAGCAGCCGCGATCGCCCGAAGGCGCGAAGGCGATCCGCCGGGTTTCCCGTTCTCGTGCTCTCGTGGCTGATGCTCGCCGCCGCGTGCGGCGGAAAAGGCGGCGGCGAGGAGGAGCCGAAGCCGGCCGACGTGCCGACGATCACGGCCGACACGGCCACGGTCGCGCGCCGCACGCTCGTCGACGCCCTCGTCCTGCGTGGTACCATCGCGGCGATCCCGAACCAGGACGTCAAGGTGAGCGCGCTCGTCCCTGGCCGCGTGAACACCGTCACCTTCGCCGAGGGCGACACGGTGAAGCAGGGCCAGGTGATCGCCGAGCTCGATCGCCGTCCGCTCGAGGATCAGCGGCGTCAGGCGGCGGCCGCGGTCGAGCAGGCCAACGCGCAGGTCGAGAACGCGCGTCTCAACCTCCAGCGGAACCAGCAGCTGTTCGAGCGCGGCATCGCGGCGGGCAAGGAGGTCGAAGATGCACGAGCGCAGATGGCGTCCGGCCAGGCGGCGCTCGAGCAGGCCAGCGCGGCCCTCAACACCGCGGACCGGCAGATCGACCGCGCCCAGGTGCGCTCGCCTATTGCGGGCCAGGTCGTGAAGCGCATGGTCAGCGTTGGCGAGCAGGTGGACGGCACCGCCGCGCAGCCGATCGCCGAGATCGCGAACACCGATCTGGTCGAGCTCGCGGCGAACCTGCCGGCCGAACACCTGTCGCGCGTGAAAGCCGGCCAGGCGGTCGTCGTCTCGACCGACGCGTACCCCGGCCGCACGTTCGCGGGCACGGTGCTGGCGATTGCGCCCGCTGTCGACGCCACGACCAACGCCGCGCTGGTGCGCGTCCGCATCACGAACGCGGAGCACCTGCTGAAGGTCGGCCTCTTCGCCGAGGCGCACGTGCAGCTCGCCCAGCATGCCGACGCGCTCGTCGTGCCGACACCCGCGCTGGTGCGCGATGCCAGAGGGGCGGCCGTGTATGTCGTCGCTGGCGACACCGCGCAGCGCACCGAGGTGAAGGTCGGTCTCGAACAACCCGACATCGTCGAGATTCTTTCGGGCGTGAAGGAAGGCCAGACGGTTCTCACCTCGTCGGTGTACGGCCTCGGCGACAAGGCGACGCTGGCGAAGCCATGAACGTCGCCCGTTTCGCGAGAGTCAACGCGCGCGTGATCGTCTTCGGCGTCATCTGCGTCACGCTCGCGGGCCTCTACTCGATCACCGTGCTTCCCAGCGGCATCTATCCCGAGGTCGAGTTTCCCCGCATCGCGGTGGTGGCGCATTCCGGCGATCTGTCGCCGCGCCTGATGATGAGCTTCAACGTCACGGGAGACATGCCCGCGGCCGATCTGCGCGACATCGCGATGTTCCAGATCCGGCCGCTCCTCAGCCGGATCCCGGGCGTCTCGCGCGTGGACGTGTCGGCAACCGACGAGCGCGAGGTGTCGGTCATCGTCGACCCCGGCAAGCTGAACGCCACCAGGCTCACGCTCGATCAAGTGTCGCAGGCGCTGAAGAACACCAATCAGATCACGTCGGTCGGCCGACTGCCGAAGGACTACCAGCAGCATCTCGTCCTCGCGACCGGCGAGCTCGCCAACCTCGACGGCGTCCGCCAAACGGTCGTGGCGTTCCGCAATCAGACGCCGGTGTACGTCGGCGACATCGCCGAGGTGCGCGAAGGCGTCGTCGATCGCACGACGCTCATCACCGGCAACGGCCAGCCCGCCGCCGTCATCAACGTGGCGCGCCAGATCCGCGGGAACATTCTCGCCATCGCCCAGGGCGTCGAACAGACGTTGCGTGAGGGCGCGCGCTCGCTTCCTCCGGCCATCCGCATCTCGAAGGTGTACGACCTCGCGGCTTTCGTCAGCGAGGCGGTGCGGAGCGTGAGCGAAGCGATCGTCGTCGGCACGTTCTTCATCCTCCATATCGCGAACGGCACGATCAACCTGATGTCGATGGGCGGCCTGGCGATCGCCATCGGCCTGGTCATCGACGACGCGATTGTCGTCGTCGAGAACATTCACCGGCACCTTGCGGCCGGCGACACGCCGGAGGTCGCGGCGGAACGCGGCACCAACGAGCTGTTCGGTGCAGTCGTCGGCTCGACCCTGACCACGGTGGTCGTGTTCGTGCCGCTCGGACTGCTGCAGGGCATGGTGGGGCAGTTCTTCGCCGCGCTGTCGCTGACGCTGTCGGGGGCGGTCCTGCTGTCGCTGGTGTACGCGCTGCTGTTCATTCCCGTGCCCGCTGCGCGGATGCTGAGGGCCAGGCTGAAGGGCAGGCCTGAAGGCCTGCGCTACGACAGTCAGGGAGCCGCGCACGACGGGCAGGGAGCCGCACACGACGGGCGTAGTGCGGACCTTCAGGTCCGCCGTGATCCTGGCTGGCTGGGCCGGCGGTACGAATCGTTTCTGCGAGGGGCGTTGTCGAGGCCCGCATGGGTCATCGCCGTCACGCTCGTCGTCGCCGTGGTGGGCGGGCTGCTCTACTTCCGGCTCGAGACCGGATTTCTGCCGGACATGGACGAAGGCGGCTACGTGATCGACTACTGGACGCCGCCGGGGACGTCGCTGCAGGAAACCGACCGCATGGTGCACCGCATCGAGACCGTGCTCGAGAAGACGCCGGAGATCGCGAGCTTCACGCGGCGGACCGGCACGGAAATGGGGATGTTCGCGACCGAGCAGAGCTCGGGAGACATCCTCGTGCGCCTGAAGCCGCGCGGCCAGCGCGACAAGACGGTCGAGGATCTGATCGCGGACGAGCGCGAGCAGTTCGCGAAGGAAATGTCCGGGATGACGATCGAGTTCGTCCAGATTCTCCAGGACATGCTCGGCGATCTGCAGGGCACGCCCGAGCCGATCGAAGTGAAGCTCTTCGGCGACGACATCGACACGCTCGAAGCGCTCTCGGCGCGGATTGGCGAGAAGCTGAAGGCGATCGACGGCATCGTCGACCTCGTCGAGCCGCGACGCGGGAACCCGGAGCTCGAGGTGCGCGTGGATCCGACACGCGCCGCGAAGGCCGGGTTCAGCACACAGGAGGTGTCGACACAGCTCGCCGATGGCCTGCTCGGCGACGTCGCCACGCAGGTCCGGCGCGCCGATCGACTGGTCGACCTGCGGGTGCGCTATCCCGACACCTACCGGTTCAACGCGAGCTGGATTCGCGAGTATCCGCTGGTCACCGAGGCCGGCGCGGTCGTGCCGCTGTCGGCAACAGCCGATGTCGTGCCGGTCGAAGGCACGGCGGAGCTGTTTCGCGAAGACCTGAAGCAGATGGTGCCGACGACCGCCCGGCTCGAAGGACGCGACATGGGCAGCGTCGTCGAGGAGGTGAAGAAGGTGCTCGAGTCGGAACGGCTGCCGGTCGGGTATACGGCTCAGATCGGCGGGCAGTACGAGACGCAGCAGGAGTCCTTCACGTCGCTGATGGTGGTGCTGGCCATCGCGCTGCTGCTCGTGTTCGGCCTGCTCGTCGGGCTCATCGTGAAGAACGGCATCATCCTGATCGATTACGCGGATCGGCTCGAAGCGGAAGGCCAGGACCGCAAGAGCGCGCTCGTCCGCGCCGGCGCCATCCGTCTCAGACCGATTCTGATGACGACGCTGTGCACGCTGTTCGGATTGCTGCCGCTGGCGCTCGGCCTGGGGGCCGGGGCGGAATTGCAGAAGCCGCTGGCGATTGCGGTGATCGGCGGACTGTCGGTGTCGACGATCGTGACGCTGGTGTTCGTGCCGACGCTGATGTCGCTGCTCCCGCAGCGACATCACCCTTAAGTTTCTTTCTTCTTCTTGACCGCCCGTTTGCGAGTCGGCGTCTTGTGTGGCGCCGGCTCGCTCGAGGCCTGCAGCGCGACGAGGCGTGTGGCGAAGATACGGCGACCGCCTTCGTCGAAGTCAATCACGGTGTGGTGTTCGTTGACCTCGACCAGCGTGCCCACCCCGTAGGTGGGTTGGGAGACGCGATCGCCCTTGGACCAGTTTTTCATCGTTTTCCTATGTTCGCGGCCGCAACTGCATCACTTTACCAACGCGGTTCCCGGCGTCCGCCGCCGCCACCGCCGCCGCCGCGGTTGCCGCCAAAGCCGCCGCCGCCGCCACCGAATCCACCCTCGGGCTTGGGCCGTGCTTCGTTGACCGTGAGCGCGCGACCACCCATCTGATACTGATTGAGCTCGCTGGCAGCCTTCTGGGCCTCCTCGTCGGTTGACATCTCGACGAACGCGAAGCCACGTGCCCGGCCGGTGGCCGCGTCCCGCATCACGCGCACCGACTCGACGGTGCCAGCCTTGCTGAACAGTTCCTGCAGCTCAGCTTCTCCGGTCGTGTAAGGAAGATTCCCGACGTAAAGCCTTCGACCCATCATTCACTCCTCGTTCGCACCAGGCCGCTGACGCGCGCGCTCGATGCCGGTCACCGAACAAGGTGGCTGCTGCAGGTCGGCCGCACTGTCACTGGGAGGGAGCGAGTCGGACTTGAGGCTCGATCGGCTCTCGGCGCGGGCGAAGCAGGCGGGGCTGACCACCAAGGGCCGGTAGTCTATCAACCCGCGCTTGTCAGACGCAAGTCCGGCACCACCTATAATCGTGAAATGCCGTTGTTTCTGGGCTCTGAGCGCCTTCTCGCGTCCAACCGCCTCGAGGGGCGCCGGGTCGGCGTGGTCTGCAATCCGGCGTCCGTGGACCGCCAGCTCCGCCACGTCGCGGACCGCCTGGCCACCCATTCGGGCGCCCGCCTGGCCGCGATCTTCGGTCCCCAGCATGGGTTCCGCTCGGACGTGCAGGACAACATGATCGAGACGCGGCACGCGCACGACGAGATCCGTCGCGTGCCGGTGTATTCGCTCTACAGCGAGACGCGCGAGCCGGCCGCCGCGATGCTCCGCGACCTCGACGTCCTCGTGATCGATCTGCAGGACGTCGGCGTGCGCATCTACACCTACATCTACACGATGGCGAACTGCCTGAAGGCCGCGAAGAAACAGGGCCTGAAGGTGATCGTCTGCGATCGGCCCAACCCCATCGGCGGCACGCAGGTGGAAGGCATGGTGCTCGCGCCCGGCCACGAGTCGTTCGTCGGGATGTACCCCATTCCCATGCGCCATGGCATGACGATCGGCGAAATCGCGCGGCTGTTCAACGAGCACTTCGGCATCGGCGCGGACCTCGAGGTCGTCGCGATGGAAGGCTGGCGGCGCGACATGTACTTCGATGCGACGGGCCTCACCTGGATCCTTTCGTCGCCGAACATCCCGACGTTCGAGACGACGATGGTGTATCCGGGCGGCGTGCTGCTCGAGGGCACCAACGTCTCCGAGGGACGCGGGACGACACGACCGTTCGAGCTGGCGGGGGCGCCGTGGGTCGTGGCGGAACGGTTCGCCGACGCGATGAACCGCCGCGAGCTGCCCGGCGTGTTTTTTCGCCCGGCGCTCTTCGAGCCGACCTTTCACAAGCACGCCGGGAAAGGGTGCGCGGGCTGTCAGGTGCACGTGCTCGACCGGCGGACGTTCCCGCCGGTCGAGGCCGGCGTCGCGCTCATCGAAAGCTTTCGCGCGAGCGATCCCGACCTGTTCCGCTGGAAGAATCCGCCCTACGAATACGAGTACGAGCGGATGCCCATCGACTGCCTCGCGGGCTCGCCGGCGCTCCGCGAGCAGATCGACGCGGGCGTTCCCTCGCGCGACATCGCGCGCTCGTGGGACGCCAACATCGCCGCTTTCATGAAGATCCGCGAACGGTTTCTGATTTATTAGCGCGCATTGCGAGCTGTGCGCCTCAGCGCAGACGTCTGAGCTCGCGGCGGCCAGCCATTCCGCTCGGCGCTCCCTTTCGCCGCGTGGCAAAACAGGCCCTCCGGCGCAGGCCTGACGATGCGGCGTCGGTTGGGGCTCGCCGATCGCCGGTGAGCCAACTGTTCACGAACGAGGTTCGCCGCTGCGCCGATCGCGTACTCCTCGCCGACGCCGGCGGGACCGCCTACGCAGGCCTCCCGCCGCGCCGGCCACGAGTACGCGGAATGGCCGTTTGCCGCTAGTCCGCGAAAGGCGCGCCGGCCAGTTCTCAGCGGTCTCATCGGTCTCAGCGGTTATGTCTTTTTTCGCGCGGCGGCGCGGGCGACCCGGATCTGCTCGGCGTGCTTGTGCGCGTGCGGGGCGTAAATCTCGAGCCACCGGTCAAGCGGGTAGCGGCCGTGGTCGCTGTGCGTGCCCTCGCGCGCCCAGTCGGCGTCCGTCATCCGATCCATCAGCTCCCCCGTCGTTCGGCGCGCCGGCGAGCGCCTCGGCCACGACGCGGTCGCCTCAGCCGCGCGTTTTCGCGATGCCTGGCGCGGTCGCTTCCTGCTCGGTCGTCGGCTCGAGATGGTGCGCGATGAGATGGTTGCGCAGGTGCTCGAACGCGTCGGCCGGCGTGTCGGCGTAGTGCAGGAGCTCGAGGTCCTTTTCGGCGATGGCGCCCCATTCCGCCATCGGCTTGAGGTCGAGCACCTGCTCCCAGTACTCGCGGCCGTACAGCACGACGCCGATCTTCTTCGAGAGCTTGTCGGTCTGCGCGAGCGTGAGGATCTCGAACAACTCATCGAGCGTCCCGAACCCTCCCGGAAAGATCACGAGCGCCTTCGAGAGGTAGGCAAACCAGAACTTGCGCATGAAGAAGTAGTGGAACTCGAAGTGCAGGCCCTCGGTGATGTAGGGATTCGCGCCCTGCTCGAACGGCAGCCGGATGTTCAGGCCGATCGTCTTGCCCCCGGCTTCACGCGCGCCGCGGTTCGCGGCCTCCATGATGCCGGGGCCGCCGCCCGAGGTGACGACGAAACGGTGGTTCTCCGACTGGAGGCTCGTGCTCCACACCGTGACGAGACGGGCGAGCTCGCGCGCGTCCTCGTAGTAGCGCGCCCACTCGAGCGCCTTGTGGCTCTTGGCCAGCTCCAGCTCGTACTGGTCGTCGGCGTCCTGAACGCCGCGCGCGCGCAGCGTCTGGAGCGCGCGCTCCGCGCGTTCGCGGCTGTCGACGCGGGCCGACCCGAAGAAGACGATGGTGTCCTGGATCTTCTGGTCCTTGAAGCGGCGGAGCGGCTCGAGGTACTCCGACAGGATGCGGATCGGCCGGGCCTCGGCGCTCTCGAGAAACTCCGCGTAGAGATATGCGAGCGGCTGCTGCGCCATACGGGTCAATGTACCATCAGAATGCTATGATCCGCGTCCTTGGAGGAGTGGCCGCCGCATGATTCAATCCATCTGCCGTCGCGCCCGGACCGTCGTCGTGGCCGCGCTGGGGTTTGCCGTTGTGTGCAGTTTCGGCACCGCGGCCGAGCAGACGCCGGTGACGCCCGTCATCCATGCCAAAGCGAGCAGGCGCCTCGTCATCAAGAACGCGATGGTCATCTACGGCAACGCGAAGCCCGCCTACGGCCCGGCCGACCTCGTCGTCCGGGACGGCCTGATCGCGTACGTCGGCGCCTCGTCGGATCTCTCGTCGAGCGCGGCGGTCTCGCCCGCCGACACGGTGATTGACGCGACCGGGAAATACGTGATGCCGGGCATCATCAACACGCACATGCACTGGCACGAGGAGCGGCAGCCGGGTGTGCCGCAGCCGATCCAGTACGAGCGCAACCTGTATCTCGCCGCGGGCGTCACGACGGCGCGGGAAGTCGGCGGCGATTTCGCCAAATCGAAACGTTGGCAGGCGGAGAGCAACGCGCACACCATCATCGCGCCGCGCATCCTGGTCTATCCGTTCGTCAGCAGGGGGCGGACCGGGTCGCCGGCCGAAATCCGCGCGTGGATCCGCGAGATCAAGCAGAAGGGCGCGGACGGCCTCAAGATCATCGGGATGGATCGCGACCAGCTCGAGGCGATCATGGACGAGGCGCACACGCTCGGGATGCGGACGGCCACGCACATCGCGGTGGAGGAGACGACGGCGAAGGACTACGCCGAGCTCGGCGTCAACTCGATCGAGCATTTCTACGGGGTGGCCGACGCCGCGCTGAACGGGATCCAGAATTTTCCGCCGGAGATGAACTACTCGAACGAGATTCATCGCTTCGGCCGCGCCGGCGAGATCTACGCGCAGGCCGACCCCAAGAAGCTGCACACGATCATCGACCTGATGGTCGCGCGCCACGTGGCGTGGGACCCGACCTTCTCCATCTACGAAGCGAGCCGCGATCTCCTTCGCGCGCAGAACCAGCCCTGGTTCAGGGACTACCTCCATCCGTCGATGGAGGCGTACTTCAAGGGATCGCTCGACAATCACGGGTCGTACTTCCTGGGCTGGACCTCCACCGAGGAAGCGCGCTGGAAGCGGCAGTACCGCATCTGGATGGATGCGGTCCGCGAGTTCGCGAGCAAGGGCGGGCTCGTCACGACGGGAGACGACGCCGGCTACATCTACTCCATGTACGGCTTCGGCATCTCGCGCGAGCTGGAGCTGCAGGAGGAAGCCGGCTTCCACCCGCTCGAGGTGATCGAGCACGCGACGTGGAACGGCGCGCGGCTCATCGGCATGGAGGACCGGCTCGGGAAGGTCCGCGAAGGCTTCATCGCGGACCTGCTGGTCGTCAACGGCAACCCGCTCGACAACCTGAAGCTGCTGAATCCGTCCGGCGCGGACGTGATGCTGCTGAACGGACGGCCGGCGTCCAACTACGCGCCGATCGGACAAGGCGATCGCGTGCAGGGCGCGCGCGGCGGCGGCATCGAGTGGACGATCAAGGACGGCATCCCGTACCACGTGCCCACGCTGATGCGCGAAGTGAAGGAGATGGTCGCGCGCGCCCGCGCGCAACGCGTGCACACGACCGCCGGGCAGCCCTAGAGAGCAACCGCAGAGCACGCGGAGACCGCAAAGAACCATCGGCCATGCCTGCACCGAAGCTCGACGTTTCCGCGGTGATCGCCGCGCCGGTCGGCCGCGTCATGAAAGCGTTCTTCGACGCCGACGCGCTCAACGCCTGGTGGCAGGTCGCGCATTCGGTCACCACGCCGCGGATGCTGGGCCCCTATGCCGTCGAGTGGGCGCCCACCGACTTCCGCGATGACGTCCTCGGGCGGCTCGGCGGCGTCTTCAGAGGAACGATCGTCCAGTTCAACGCGTCAGAGGGTTTCTTCGTCGCCGACGCCTTCTGGCTTCCCCCCGACGGCGACCCCATCGGCCCGATGGCGCTCGAAGTCGCCGTGCAGGCGGAGGCGGGCGGCACCCGCGTGCGCGTGACTCAGCACGGGTTTGAGGAGAGCGCGCGCTGGCGGCGCTACTACGAGGTGATTGGGTTCGGCTGGGAGCGCGCGCTCGCGTCGCTCAAGTCGCTGCTCGAGCATTGACGGGAGAAGTCGTGCAGGCCTTCAGAGCTTGTGAGCACATCACATTCAACGCAGAGACCGCGGAGCCCGCAGAGAAGAAATGCCCAAGGATTTCTCAGCGTGCTCTTCAGGCTTGTTCGTCATCGGTACGAATCGCACTGGAAGCGTGCTCAGCGTCTCCGTCCCGGTGACGGTGCGGCGCAAGATCCGCAGTTCCTGGGTCACGGTTCCCACCGGAATTGCCATCAGGCCCCCGATCTTCAGCTGTTGCAGCAAGGCGGTTGGAACCTCGTCGGGCGCCGCCGTCACCATGATGCGGTCGTAGGGCGCGTGCTCAGGCCATCCCAGGTAACCGTTGCCCGTACGCACCTGAATGTTGCGATAGCCGAGGGCCGAAAGTGTTTCGCGTGCCCGTTCTGCCAGCGGCGGCACGATCTCGATCGTATACACGTCTTTCGCGAGCGCACCGAGCACCGCCGCCTGATAGCCGGATCCGGTTCCGACCTCGAGCACGCGATGCCCGGGCGCGACGTCCAGCGCCTGTGTCATGAACGCGACGATATAGGGTTGGGAGATGGTCTGTTCGTGGCCGATCGGCAGCGGAGAATCGCCGTAGGCCTCGGCGCGCTGGGGCTCAGGAACGAACAGGTGACGCGGCACCGTGAGCATCGCGTCGAGCACCCGTGCGCTGCGGATGTCGCGCGCCCGGAGCTGCTCATCGACCATGCGCCTGCGCTCGGCGTCCCAATCGCGCGCGCCGTGCTGAGGCTCGGTCCCGCCGGCGCCGCAGGCCAGGCCGGCGATGACGAGCACGGAGCCGATCCAGAGGCGACGCGCCATGGTCATCATGGTACCTCCGTTGACCTTTGGCAGACTTTCATGCAGGCGGCTGCAGCTCCTCCGCGCGGAGGTCACTGAGGCGGCGGAATCTTCCTGCCGTCGGTGTCGAGAACCGTAATGTCCGTAAAGGCGCCGAGCTGATCCTTTACCTTCGCGTGGTCGCCCACCACGACGATGATCGAGTTGTCGGATCCGAGCAGCGTGGCCGCCGCGCGCTTCACCTCTTCGGGCGTGACCGCCGCGATCTTCGCCCGGAACGTTTCCGGATAGTCCTTCGGAAGCCCGAAGATGTAGACGTTGTTCAGCGTCGCCGCCAGCCCCGTCTGGGTGGCCGTCTGGATTGGAAAGATGCCGCGCAGGTAGCTCTTGGCGCCCTGCAGCTCAGCGCCGTCGCTGCCCTCGGCGCGCATCTTGTCGATTTCCCTGAACACTTCGGCCAGCGTCGGCCCGGTGACTTCGTTCCTGACGTCGGCGGTGAACCGATAGAAGCCGGCGTCGGCGAACCCGGTGAGCACGGACCCCGGCGAATACGTGTAGCCCTTTTCCTCGCGGATGTTCCGCACGATCCGCGAGTTGAAGGCGCCGCCGTAGATCGTGTTGGCCAGCGTCAGCTCGTACCAGCGCGGATCGCTCCGCTTGATCGCGATGTTGCCGACGGCGATCGACGACTGAATGCTGTTGGGCCGCTGCACGAAGAGGACGTGGCGGCCGCTCGGGGCCGGCGGCGGCGCGAACGCCGGGCCCGGCACGTCGCCGCGCGTCCATCCGCCGAACGCTTTTTCGGCGGCCGCGACCATCACGTCGGGATCGATGGCCCCGACGATCAGCAGGAACGCGTTGTTCGGGCGATAGTGATCGCGATGAAACGCCACGAGCTTCGCGCGGTCCATCCGTTTGAGCGACGCCTCGGTTTCGCTCGTGCGCGCGTACGGGTGGCTGCCGAACAGCGCGCGTCTGAACTCGCGGTTCGCGAGGAACTGCGGCGACGCCTGTTGCTGCGCCACGGTCTGCAGATGCTGCTGCTTCAGGATGGCGAGCTCGTCCTCCGGCAGCGTCGGGTTCATCGCCACGTCGGCGACCAGATCGATCAGGCGAGGGGCGAACTCCGAGAGGCCGCGCGCCGACACGGATGTGTAGTCCTGCGACGCGGCCGCCGTGAGCGATCCGCCCATGCCGAAGACGTCGCGCCGGATCTCGCGGCTGGTCTTCGTCTTCGTGCCCTCCTGGATGAGATCGGCCGTCAGCGACGCGAGCCCCGTCAGGTCCGCGGGGTCGCTCGAGTAGCCCGAAAGCACCGTGAGCGTGATCGACACCTTGGGAATGGCCGTCTGCCGCGTGACGATGACGCGCAGCCCGTTGGGCAGGGTGCGCTCGAGGCGCGGCGCAAGCTGAAACGGACGCTCGGGCCCGACCGCAGGCCGATCCTGGGCAGAGGCCGCGGTGGCAAAGACCGCGGCCATGATCACGAAAGACACCACCACAGAGGACACGGAGGACACAGTGGTGGAAAGGTTCTCGCGGATCACTGCGCACCTCCCGCGGGGCGACGATCGATCGACGTGCGGTTGGACGGCACCAGATACTTCCTCGCGGCGGCCTGCACCTCGGCCACCGTGACCTTGTCGAGGTCGCTGAGGATCGTGTTGATCCGGTTGGGATCGTCGTCGTAGAGCGCGAGCGCCGCGAGCAGGTCGGCCCGGCCGAATCCGCCCTGGCTTTCGAGGTTCTCCAGAAACGACGAGCGGAAGTTCACCTTCGCCTGCTTCAGTTCGTCTTCCGTGATGCCGTGCTCCTCAATGGCGCTGATCACCTTGTCCACGACCTTCAGGACGTCGGCGCCCTTGAGATCGGGACGATAGTCGACGCGGAAGGAGTAGAGCATCGGACCGTTGTAGTCGAAGTTGTTGCCGAGTCCGTAGTTGAACCCGCCCGAGACGTCGGACGCAATCTGGTTCTCCTTGATGAGCGCCTGATACAGCTTCGCGCTCTCGTCGCTGACGAGCAGCGGGTCGAGCAGCGAGAGCGCGAAGAAGTCCTTCGTCATCCGGTCCGGCAGGTGGTAGCCGAACGCGACGGCCGGCGTCCGCGCGAGCTTGTCGCTCTCGCTGAACGTCTTCTCCGCGTCCTGCGGCGGCTCCGTGATGTCGGGCCGCGGCGGCAGCGCGCGCGACGGGATCCCTCCGAAATGCTTCTCGGCGAGCGTCATGACCTCGTCCGGCGTCGTATCGCCAGAGACGACGAGCACGGCGTTGTTCGGCGCGTAGTACGTCTCGTAAAACTTCTTCACATCGTCGAGGTTCGCGGCCTCGAGGTCGGAGAGGTCGCCGTAGAAGTTGTGTGCGTTGTACCAGTTCGTGTTCGCCTTCTGCGGGAGACCGAGCCACTCGAAGGCGCCGTAGGGCTGGTTGAGCACGTTCACGCGCACCTCTTCGCTCACCACGTCCTGCTGGTTCTTGAGCGTGTCGGGCGTGATCTTCAGCGCGCGCATGCGGTCCGCCTCGAGCCACATCGCGAGCTCGAGCGCGTTGGACGGCATCACCTCGAAGTAATTCGTGTGGTCGAAGCGCGTCGATCCGTTCAGCATCCCGCCGTTCTCGCTGACGATGCGGACGTGCTCGAACTTGCCGACGTGCTCGGATCCCTGGAACATCAGGTGCTCGAACAGGTGCGCGAAGCCGGTCCTGTTCCGCGGCTCGATGCGGAACCCGATGCGGTACATCAGCTCGACGACGACGACCGGCGCCGCGTGGTTTTCGCTGACGACCACGCGCAGGCCGTTCGGCAGCTTCTTGTACACGACCGGCACGGAGAAGGCCGAGGCGGGCGCTGACGCGGCCGTGCGCGGCGCCTGCGCGGACGGCGCGGAAGCCGCCAGCGCGACCAGGCACGCGACGAGAACAGCAGTGCGCATATTTCGTGACTTTACCATACGGGTCTTAGACGGAATTGCAGAACGGAAGGATCACGGAATTGCAGGGACCAACCGTCCGGAGCTCGAAGTAGAATTTCTACTGCCGTAGATGACATCAGCATTTGACGCCTCGCCGTTCGTCCTGGCGGCCACCCTGCTTGGAGCGTTGGGCGGTGTCTTCATCATCGCCGGGCTGATGGCACTCAGGCGGGCGAGGCCACTGCGATTTGCGCTGCGGACGCTTGCCGGACTGCTGCTGCTTTCCCTCGGCGGGCTTGCCGGCGCCATCGGGGTCGGCATGAGCGGCTACCGGGCGCTCACGCGCGAAGACGTCGCTGCGCGCATCGTGGTGCGGCCTGTCGGGCCTCAGCGCTTTGTGGCGACGTTTCTCGTGTCCGACCGTCCCGAGATGACCTACGAGCTCGCCGGAGACGGGATCTACGTCGACGCGCATATTCTCAAATGGAAGCCGATGGCGAACGTGCTCGGATTACACACCGCGTACGAGCTCGACCGTGTTGCAGGACGCTATGACGACATTGCCCAGGAGCGGTCCGGTGACCGGACGGTGTACTCACTGGTCCAGGACAAACCGGTGGACCTTTTTGGGCTCCGGAGGCGTTACGCATTCCTCGCGCCGCTGCTCGATGCCGAGTATGGCTCGGGCAGCTTCGTCCCGGTGACGAGGCCCGCAGCATTCGAGGTTCGCGTTTCCACGACAGGGCTGCTCATCCGAGAAGAACAGTCGCGGTAACTGTTTGCCGCCAGCAGAGGCGCACCGGGCGGTTGACCAGCAATTGACGCCATCCACCGATGTGAAGTTAGGCAACACCATGCATGTATGGAGGAGACAATCATGAGAGCGTCCCTCAGCGGTATCGCGCTGTTGCTCGTCCTGGGCACCCAAGCCCAGCCGTTCGCCCAGGTCACGCAACCTGACACGCCGCCGCGGGCGCAGGCAATCGCCGCGGCGAAGGACATCATGCAGGAAGCCCGATACTGCACTCTCATCACGATCGGGCCAGACGGCCAGCCCCAAGCCAGGATTGTCGATCCGTTCCTGCCAGACTCGGATCTCACGATCTGGATTGCAACAAATCCCCTCACACGGAAGGTGCAAGAGGTCCGCCGTGACCCGCGGGTCACTTTGCTGTATTTCAGCCCTGCCACATTCGAATACGTTACCGTCCTCGGCACGGCGGTGCTCGATACGGATGCACTTCACAAAGCCGCGCATTGGAAAGCCGAGTGGGCGGCGCTTTACAAGGATCAGAATCGAGGCGAGGACTACCTGCTGCTGCGCGTGAAGCCCTCACGCCTGGAAGTGGTCAGTGCTCGGCGTGGCATGGCCAATGACCCGAAGACGTGGCGTCCAGTGATTGTGGATGTGCCCAGGTAGATCGCGCGGTGTTGCTGAACGCAGCCGCCGAAGTGCTCGGAAATATCGTTGGCGCTGGGATCGCCGGCACACTGTTTCGTCCAGACCCTTCGCACGACAGCCCGCCATCGGATCCTGCGCTGAAGGACACCTACGATCAGGAATTCTCACGCAAAAGGTTTGATGCCGCGGCCGACGAACGCGGTCATCAGACGCCGGCGCAGCTCGTTGGCGACCTCGCCCTGGTTGAGCGGGTGGGTCTTGAACTTCATGCGGACCGTGGCCGCGCCGTCCGCGAGCGATTCGATGCCGACGATGTCGAGCGGCGCCTGGACGAGCGCGCCCCACACGGGGTCGCGCTCCATCGACGTGCCGACCTCACGGATCGTGCCCATCACGCGATCGATGTCCTCGCTGTAGGCCACCCGCACGTCCACGACCGCGTAGGCGTACTGCTTGCTGAGATTGGCGAGCGCGGTGATCGTGCCGTTCGGGAACACCTGCACGCCGCCCTCGCCGTCGCGGAGCACAATCGTGCGCAGGTTGATCTGCTCCACGGTCCCGGCCACGCCGTTGATGCGCGCGAGATCGCCGATTCGCACCTGATCCTCGAGGATCACAAAGAATCCGGAGATGACGTCGCGGACGAGATTCTGCGCGCCGAAGCCGATGGCGAGCCCCGCGATGCCCGCGCCGGTCAGGATCGGCACGATGTCGATCGCGAGCTCGCGCAGGAGCATCAGGACGGCGACGAACCCGACCGACACGGTGACGGTGCTCGTCAGGATCCCGCCGAGCGTCGCGGCGCGCCGCTGCCACTCGAGATCGCCGGTGGCGTGCCGCCGCGCGAGCTTGAACTGCAGATGGTCGACGCCCAGATGCGCCGCGCGGACGAGGATGAACGCGCCGATGAGGATGATGACGAGGTTGACGCCGTGGGTCAGGACCCAGTGCCCCAGCAGTCGCGGATCCCAGCGGGGCTCGTTCACGCCGAACCGCTCGAGGGCCAGCGACAGGCTGGCGAGCGCCGCCACGCCGTACGCCAGCAGCGTCAGCGCGCGGACGAGCTGCTTCGCGCGCGCGTCGACGGCGAGGCGGTTCTCCGCGCCGACGACGTCGAGCGCGTCGAGCGCCCGATGGATGACGGCGCGCGCCACCCGCACGACCACGGCCGCGACGACGAACGCGAGGATGATGGCGCCGATCGTCGCGTAACGGATCGCTGGCATCAGAGCCGCTGAATCTTCAGGTAGTTCGCGTCGCTGCGCGAGAGGTCCGCGCTGATGCTCACGAACACGGCCGGGGCGCCGGGGGCGACGAGGCCGCGCTCGACGAGCCACGCGCCGATCCGCGCGCTCGCCGCGTCGAGGTTGTCGCCGATGTCCATGCAGAGGGGCACGACGCCCCAGTGGAGCGCCAGCCGCCGCGCCGTCTGCTCGTGCTCGGTGGCCGCGACAATCGGCGCGTGCGGCCTGAGCGCCGACAGACGCCGCGCCGTCGTGCCGGCCCGGGTCACCGCGACGATCGCCTGCGCGTCGCCGCGATCGGCGAGGGTGACGGCCGCTTCGCACAGCGCCTGCGCATGGTCGTCGTGGGCCGGGCGCGTCGCGCGCCACCGGACGTCCGGATCCGGCGCGGCTTCGGCATCGCGGATGATGGCGTCGAGGGTTTGCACGGCTTTCGCGGCGTACGCGCCGATGGCGGTTTCGCCCGCCAGCATGATGGCGTCGACGCCGTCCTCGACCGCGTTCGCCGCGTCGTTCACCTCGGCGCGCGTCGGACGCGGCTCGCTGGTCATCGACTCGAGCACCTGCGTGGCGACGATCACCGGAATGCCGCGGCGCCGCGCGCCGCGCGTGATTTCTTTTTGCGCCCGCGGCACGCGCTCGAGCGGCATCTCGAGCCCGAGGTCGCCGCGCGCGACCATCACGCCGTCGCACGACGCCAGAATCTCCTCGAGGTGCTCGATCGCCTGCGGCCGCTCCAGCTTGGCGATGAGCGGCACGTCGCCCGCGTTCGCTTCAACCATCAACTGCCGCGCCGGGCGCAGGTCGGCGACGCTCTGCACGAAGCTCAGCGCGACCATGTCCACGCCCAGCGAGAGCCCGAGCTTCAGGTCCTCGACGTCCTTCGGCGTGACGGCCGAAGCCGGCAGCGGCACGCCTGGCGCGTTGATGCCCTTGTGCTCGCCGACCTCGCCACCTTCGATGACGGTCGTCTTGATCCCGGCGCCGTCGGTGGCGTCGACGCGCAACTCGACGAGGCCGTCGGCGAGCAGCAACCGATCGCCGGGACGCACGCTGGGCGCCAGACCCGCGAACGTGGTGAACAGCCGCCCCGGCCCGCCGGCGAAGTCGCCGGTGGCAATCGTCAGGGTGTCGCCGGTCTTCAGCGTCAGGGGGCGGCCGCCTTCGAGCCTGCCGGTGCGGATCTTCGGCCCGCCGAGGTCCTGGAGGATCGCGACCGTGCAGCCCGCGCGGACGCCGGCGGCGCGCACGCGCGCGAAGGTCGCCGCCTGCGAGTCGTGGGTGCCGTGGGAAAAATTGAGGCGGAAGATGTCGGTGCCCGCCGCAATCAGCGCATCGAGCATCCCGGCGGAGTCACTCGCCGGACCGACGGTGGCGATGATCTTCGTGTGCCGCATGACGTAGGATTTGATTATGGGCCAGATCGTGCCCGATGCCGTCGAGCGGTACCTCGCGAGCCTCAACCGTGCGAGCGACGCTGTGATCGAGGACATCGCGCGGGAGAACGAGGCGCGCGGATTGCCGCTGGTGGACGCGGAAGTCGGGGCGCTGCTGCGGGTGCTCGCGACCGCCGTCCAGGCAACGCGCGTGCTGGAAATCGGCACCGCCGTCGGCTACTCGGGTATCTGGCTCGCGGGCGCGCTGCCGCCCGGCGGCATGCTGCTGACGCTGGAGATGAGCGAGGAGCGGGCGCAGGAAGCGCGGGGGAATTTCGCCCGCGCCCGCCTCGCCGATCGCGTCAGCGTCATCGTCGGCGACGCGAGCCTGAAGATGGCGAAAGTGGCGGGACCCTTCGATCTCATCTTTCAGGATGGCGACAAGAAGCTGTACACGCCGATGCTGGATCGGCTGGTGGCGCTCCTCCGGCCGGGCGGCCTGCTCGTCACCGACAACGTCCTGTGGGATGGCGAGGTGGTGCCCGGATTCGCCCCGAAGCCGCGCCACGATGCCGCGGATACGCGCGCCATTGCCGAATACAACGAGCGTGTCGCGTCGCATCCGCAGCTGTTCACGACGATCGTCCCGCTGCGGGACGGCGTGTCGATTTCGGTTAAACGGTCCGGCTGAAGCCGGACACCACGGAAGAAGCCGGTCCCGGTAGCGTCCGGCTTCAGCCGGACCGTGGTCCCGGTAGTGTCCGGCTTCAGCCGGACCGTGGTCCCGGTAGTGTCCGGCTTCAGCCGGACCGTGGTCCCGGTGGCGTCCGGCTTCAGCCGGACCAAAAAGGAGACGCATGACCATCGAATCCTGGCTGCAGGCCGCCATCGCCGACGCCGAGCGGCGCGGGCTGCCCGAACTGAAGCCGATTCTGGAAACGCTCGCCCGCGCGACCAGGGCCCTGCGCGCGGCCGACTTCAACGACCACGCCAGCGGCAGTGCGCAGTCAGCAGGCGAGAAGCCATGATGAACATCGAGCAGTTCGGCCGCCGCCTGCGCGGGGGGGAGCTCACAGCGGTCGGCGTCACCGAGGAGTGCCTGCGGCGGATCGCAGCCGACAACCCGCGGCTGAACGCGTTCATCCGCGTGCTGGCGGATGACGCCCTCCGGCAGGCGCGCGCGGCGGACAAGGAACTGGCGGCCGGCCACGATCGCGGTCCGCTGCACGGCGTGCCGATCTCGGTCAAGGACCTGCTCGACATGCGCGGCGTGCCGACCACCGCGGCGTCGCGCGTGCGCGAAGGACACGTGGCCAGCCGCGACGCGACCGCGATCGCGCATCTGCGTCAGGCGGGCGCGGTCCTCGTCGGCAAAACGAACCTCCACGAGTTCGCGTTCGGCACGACGAGCGAGGATTCGGCGTTCGGGCCCACACGCAACCCGCACGATCCCACGCGGTCGCCGGGCGGCTCGAGCGGCGGGTCGGCCGTGAGCGTCGCCGGCGGCATGTCGCTCGCGAGCATCGGCACCGACACCGGCGGATCGATCCGCATCCCGGCTGGCGCGTGCGGCGTCGTCGGCCTCAAGCCGTCGCTCGGCGAGGTCTCGACCGACGGCGTCGTGCCGCTGTCGCGCACGATGGACCACGTGGGTCCGCTGACGCTGAGCGTGGCCGACGCCTGCCTCGTGTATCACGCGCTGCTCGGCGACCCCGGCGTCCCGCCGCCCGCGCCGATGCCGGTCAGCGGTCTGCGGCTCGCCGTGCCACGCACATACTTCTGCGATGTGCTCGACGAGGAGGTGCGCGCGCGGTTCGAGGAAGCGCTGGCGCGCCTGCGCGCCGCCGGGGCGCACATCGACGACATCGAGATCCGTCACGCGGCCGACATCGCGCCGATCTACCTGCATCTCCAGGCGGCGGATGCCGCCGCGTATCATGCGACGATGCTCGAGGCGATGCCGGAGCGGTACACGCCGCCGGTCCGCCTGCGTCTCGAGATGGGGCGGTACGTGCTCGCGGAAGATTACGTGCGGGCGCTCGCGGGACGGGAGGTCCTGCGGCGCGAAGTGGACGCCGCGCTCTCCCAGCACGACGCGCTCGTGCTGCCGACGCTGCCGATTCCGGCACCGCTCCTGGGCGCGAACGCCGTACAGATCGGTTCGCGGTCGGAGCCGGTTCGCAACGTGATGTTGCGTCTGACCCAGCTCTTCAACGTGACCGGGCATCCGGCGATCTCGATTCCCGACGGATGCACGTCCAGCGGGCTGCCGTGTGGGGTCCAGCTTGTCGGTTGCCGGATGCAGACCGACGCGCTGCTGAAGGTCGCGCTCGCGTGTGAAACATGGATCCGGCAGGCCTGAAGGCCTGCACTACTACTGGGCTGCTACTACTGAGCTACACGTCGAGACCAATTGCGCGCATGAGTGCGAGCGCGTTGCTGTGCTCGACGACGCCCGGACGCATCCGGTAGTCGAAGATCATCCGTCCATGCTCCAGCCGATCCGCGAAGTGCATGTTCACGGCGGCCGAGCCGAGCATCGATGGCAACTCGGTGAGCGCGAGGTCGTGCGTCGTCACCAGGCCGACGGCACCCAGGCCGACCAGCGCGCGCACGATGCCTTCCGCGCCGATCCGCCGGTCGAACGAGTTGGTGCCGTGGAGAATCTCGTCGAGGAGAAAGAGCAGCGGCACCGGACCCCGCGCCGCGTCGACGATGGTCCGGATGCGCAGGATCTCCGCATAGAACCGCGAGTGGCCCGCCTGGAGCGAGTCTTCGATGTGCAGCGTCGCGCCGAGGGCGAGCGGCGACAGGCGCAGCCGCGCGGCCCGCACCGGCGCGCCCGCCAGCGCCAGCGCCACATTCACCCCGACCGACCGCAGGAGCGTGCTCTTCCCCGACATGTTCGATCCGCTGACGATGATCACGCGAGGGCCGGAGCCGCCGAGACGCAGGTCGTTCCCGACCGACACCTCGTCGGCAATCAGTGGATGTCTGAGCGCGTCCGCCTCGAACAGCGCGCCGTCCTCGACGAGCTCTGGAAACGGATCGGCTTGACGCTCGTACGCGTAGGTCCCCAGCGCCGACAGCGCTTCGAGCTTTCCGATCACACGCAGCCAGTCGGCCACGGCAGGACCGTAGGCGCCATGCCAGCGATCGATCGCCACCGCGAGCTGTGGCCGTACGAGCAGGACGTACGCGATCGGCGCGAACATCAGGTTGTGCGTCGAGTCGAGCCACGACACCAGCCCTCCGAGCTGGGCGATGCGGCGTGACGGCGGTACTCCATCGGTGACGAGCGCCTGCTGGAGCGCCACGAGAAGCGGCGACGTGAAGCTCTCGCGCTCGACCCGGCCGAGCAGCTCGGCGAGCAGGCCCAGATCGCGCTCAGGCGTCTCGATGGCGTGCAGGACGTGGTGAACACGACGCCGCCAGATTGACGCGATCGCACCCTCGGCCAGGATCCAGACGGCGACCCAGCCTGCGCTGACGATCTGGTCGTAGGCGGCCACCGCGAGCCCGGCGGTGATGGCCGCGAAGGTCGCCAGCAGCACGCGAAGCGCCGCGGGAAACCGCCGCGGCGCGGACGCGGCCCATGCCGCAAGCGGCCCGGTGCGGCCCACCGGCGATTCGGCGGCGAGGACGGCGAGGTCTTCGCGAAAATCGACCAGCGGCCGCAGCTCGTCAACCGCGGTCTGCCGCACGCGGACCTCTTCAATCCGAGCGGGCGCGCGCAACCAGTCCGCCAGCGTGGCCTCGCCCACTTCCGTGCGCGCCGTGTTGAGCAGCTCGAACAGGGACCCGCGGCCAAAGAGATCCAGATCGCGCGCGTAGGGATGGTCGCCGAGAAATTCCACGCCGTCACGGCCGGTACCGGACCAGCGTCCGGCCAATCGATCGAGGCCGCGCAGGTACACACGCTCGGCGCTTCGCGCGCGCTCGACGCGCTGCAGCAGCCGCGCGTGGATCACGGCAAGCGCACCGAACGCCAGCCACGCGATGACGGGCCACACGGGAGCGATGGTCGGGCGCACGAACGCCATCCAGAGGGCCACGGCGCCGACGCCCGCGACGGCCAACCGGCTGTTCGAAAGGAGAAGGTGCGTCCGATCGAGCTCGACGATCCGGGTGCGCCAGCGAGCGAGCCGGGATGCGTATTCCGCGCGGGGTTCAGTCACGGCTGTAGTTCAGTCACGGCTGTAGCGCAGGCCTTCAGGCCTGCCCTATGAGAGCTCGGGCGAGGGTGACGTAATGGCCGGCAGCGGCGGTCAGCTCGGCGATCGAGACGAACTCATCCGCCGTGTGCGCCACGTGAATCGAGCCGGGACCAAACAGCAGCGGCTGACCCCATCTCTCGAGGAACGGGATGTCGGTCGTGTAGGGAAACACGGCCGCGTCGAAGCCAGGCACGGTCCTCAGACGAACGGGCGGGACCTCGAGCACGTGCTCGATCGTCACACGGCGCTCGAGCGGCGCGACCGCGCGCCGGACGTCCGCGGCGTCGCTGACGGTCCGGAACATGATTTCCGCGTCGGCCGCCGGCGACACGACGTTCGGCGCGATCCCGCCGCTGATCAGCCCGACGGTATAGTGCGTGCGGCCGAGCACCGGGTCGCTCGGCAGCGCGATCGACCGCAGCTCGATGAGCGCGTCGACGAGCTTGTCGATCGCGGATTCGCCAAGCTCGGGAAACGACGAGTGCGCGGCGCGGCCGCCGGCCCGCAGCCGCAGTCGAAGAATGCCGCGCGTCGCCAGGCCGAGACGGTTGTCCGTCGGCTCGCCGTCAATCAGAAAGCGGCACCCGTTGGCCGCGTCATTGGCGGCTCGCGCGCCGTCGCTTCCGCGCTCCTCGCCGACGACGAACACGAGCCCGACGCGCGATTCGCCGTCACGCCACAGCCGATCGGCGGCTGCCACCTGCGCGGCGAGAATCCCCTTGGCGTCGCAGGCGCCACGGCCATAGAGGCGATCGCCCTCGACACGGCTCGAAACAAAAGGGGGCACGCAGTCGAAGTGGGTGGAGAAGACGACCGCGGGCGTCTCGTCACGCGGCGTGGCGATGAGGTTGAACCGCGTGTCGTCCACGCGCTGCTCGACGACAGAGCATCCGCGGCCGCGGAGGTAATCGGCGAGCCATCGCCCCGCCGCCCCCTCGCGTCCGGTCGTCGAATCGATATCGACCAGCGCGCGCGTCAGCCCAACGATATCGACGGCTTCCACTTTCACGCTGCGATCCTGCCCACGACGTTGAACGCAGAGACCGCAGAGCTCGCTGAGCAAGAACTTCTCTGCGTGTTCAGCGCGTTCTGCGTTGATCGTCGTGACATCGTTACCGGATCCACGCTTCGAGCTCCGTGCGGGTATCGGTGCGCGAATCGCGATATTTGACGATCACCGGCGTCGCCAGCGAGAGGCCCCACTCGACGCCCTTGCCGGCGGTCACCGCCCGCGCGCCGGGCACGACCACGGCGCCCTCCGGGACGACGAGCGGACGATCCGCGGTCGGCTTGATGATCTCGCCGCGAACGAGGTCGTAGACGGGCGTCGATCCGGTCAGGACCGTGCCGGCCGCGATGACGGCGCGAGCCCGCACGATCGCGCCTTCGTAGATGCCCGTGTTCCCGCCGATGAGGACATCGTCTTCGATGATGACCGGCAGCGCGCCGACCGGCTCGATGACGCCGCCGATCTGCGCGGCGGCGCTCACGTGCACACGGGCGCCGACCTGCGCGCAGGAGCCGACGAGCGCGTGCGAGTCGATCATCGATCCTTCACCGACCCACGCGCCGATGTTCACGTACATCGGCGGCATGCAGATGACGCCGGGCGCGAGGTACGCGCCGTCGCGAATCGCCGAGCCGCCGGGCACGATGCGCACGCCGGCCGCGAGCCCCGGCTGCTTGAGCGGCAGCGTGTCCTTGTCATAGAACGGCACGCGCCCGTGGTCCATCGACCGATCGACGATGTCGCCGAACCTGAAGCCGAGGAGAATGCCCTGCTTCACCCAGGTGTTGACGCGCCAGCCGATCGGGCTCGACCGATCGGGCTCCGCGGCGCGCACCTGGCCGGACGACAGCGCCTCGCGCAGCCGGCCAAACGCGGCGCGGGCCGCTTCACGATCGGCCGACGCGCCGGCGGCCACGAGATTCTTGATGTCGGTTTCCAGCATGAGACTCCGATCGCCGCTCGCCTGAAAGGCTGGCGCTACACCAGGGCCGCTTTCAGGAGCCCGAGATCCTTCAGCACTTTCAGGATCCTGTCCTTCGACTGCGCTTTCGGCGACACCATCGGCAGCCGGTAGACCTCTTCAACCAGACCCATCGCGGCCATCGCGGCTTTGACCGGCACCGGGTTCGACTCGATGAAGTTGATCGACATCAGCGGGAAGATGCGCGCGTGCACGGCCCGCGCCGCGCGGAAGTCGTTCCGCTCGGCAGCCTCCACCATCTGCACCATCTCGGCCGGGATCTCGTTCCCCGCCACGGAGATGATGCCGCGACCGCCCACGGCCATCAACGGCAGCGTCAGCCCATCGTCTCCCGAGAGCACGAGGAAATCGCCGGGAACCGCGGCCAAGACCTCGCACATCTGCGACACGTTGCCCGACGCTTCCTTCACGCCGACGATGTTCGGGATCTGCGCGAGCCGCGCGAGCGTCGGCACCTCGACGTTCACGCCCGTCCGCCCCGGCACGTTGTAGACGACGATCGGCAGCTCGGTGCTTTCCGCGAACGCGCGGTAGTGCTGGTAGAGGCCTTCCTGCGTCGGCTTGTTGTAGTACGGCGTCACCGACAGGAACCCGGACGCGCCCGCCTTCGCCAGCTCGCCGCCCAGATGAATCAGTTCTTTCGTGTCATAACCGCCGGCGCCCGCGAGAATCGGCACGTTCCCGTTCGCTTCATCGACGAGGATCTCGACGATGCGGAGCCGCTCGACGTCGGTGAGCGTCGGGTTCTCCCCCGTCGTGCCGCACGGGCAGAGAAAGTGCACGCCGGCATCAATCTGCCGGCGGCCGAGCCGGCGCACCGCCGCTTCGTCGAGCTGGCCGCTTTTCGTGAACGGCGTGACCAGCGCGGTCCCGACTCCTGTAAACGGCGTTCTCATGTCGCCTCCAGCAGGCCTGAAGGCCTGCGCTACGACTGCCCAGCCCGCCTACCCGACCCACCCGACCCACCCGACCTACCCGACCTGCCCGACCCCGAGCACGTCCCGCATTGTGAACCAGCCGCGCTTCCCCTGAACCCACCGCGCCGCCGTCAGCGCGCCTCGCGCGAAGGCCGTCCGATCGCGCGCCGCGTGCGAGAGCGTGATCGTTTCCGCGGGACCGTCGAATCCGATCGTATGCGTGCCGGGAATGAACCCCGCGCGCGTCGCCGACACGTCGATCGGCCGCGGGAACCCGGCCTGCTCCATCGCGCGCTTCAGCAGCAGCGCCGTACCGGAGGGAGCGTCCTTCTTCGCGGCGTGATGCGCTTCGTGCAGGAAGGCGCCGAACTCGGCCTGCGAGGCGAACAGCTTCGCCGCGTGCGCGACGATGGCCTCGAAGAGCACGACGCCGGTCGAGAAGTTCGGGGCGGCGACGATCCCGACACCGGCATCGGCCACGACCTGCCGCAGCGCGCCTTCATGCTGCGACCAGCCCGTGGTGCCAACAACGAGGCTGATCCCGCGACGCGCCAGCGCAGCCACGTTGCCGGCCACCGAGTCGGGGGTCGAAAAGTCGATCGCGACGTCGACGCCGGCCCAGCGCTCGGCGTCCGGGCCGCCGCCGTGGAGCGGCGACGCGGGATCGATGACACCCGCCACCTCGCACCCGTACTGACCCGCCAGCTCGCCGACGAGCTGCCCCATCTTCCCGTGGCCGACTAACAGGATACGCATCCGGCTTCCATGATCGCCCGCGGCTTATTGTCGTCCAAAAAACTGCTCGTGCAGCCGCGTCATCGCATGCGGGACGTCCGCGTTGCGCAGCACGAACGTGATGTTGCGCCGCGAGGCGGCCTGGGACACCAGACGCAGCGGCACGCGGTCGAGCGCCGTCACCGCCCGGCCGAACAGCGTCGGATCCGACCGCAGATTCTCGCCCACGGCGCAGATGATCGCCATCTCGCGCTCGCAGCTGACCTCGGCGAAGTTCCGGAGGTTGTCGACAATCGCCTCGAGCCGCCGCGTGTCGTCCACCGTCACCGACACGCTGACTTCCGAGGTCGTCACCACGTCGACGGCCGTTTTGAAGCGCTCGAACACTTCGAACAGCCGGCGCAGGAAGCCGTGCGCCCCGAGCATACGCGTCGAGGTGATGTCAACCACCGTGACATCGCGCTTGCAGGCGAGCGCGGTCAGCTGGCCCTCCGCCGGGCGCCCCTCCGCGGTGATCATCGTGCCCGGCATCTCGGGCCGGCGCGCGTTGAGAATCCGCACCGGAATGTTCTGGCCGACCGCCGGCAGAATCGTGCTCGGATGCAGCACCTTTGCGCCGAAGTACGCCAGCTCGGACGCTTCGGCGAACGACATCTGCGGCACGACGCGCGGCGTCGGGACGATGCGCGGATCGGCCGTGAGCATGCCGTCCACATCGGTCCAGATCTGGATTTCATCCACGCCGAGGCACGCGCCGAAAACCGCGGCCGAATAATCCGAACCCCCGCGTCCCAGCGTCGACGTGACGCCGTTCGCCGTGGCGCCGATGAAGCCGCCGAGCACGGCGACCGTGCCCGCGTCGATCGCGGGCGCCACATGCTCGCGCGCGCGCGCGCGCGTCTCCATCATGTTGGGCACGGCGGCCGTGTGTTCGGTGTCCGTAATCAGCACCGTGCGCGCGTCGACCCAGAGGCTCGGCACGCGGGGATCCCCCCGCGCCGCCGCGACGATGGGGCTGCTCCCGAGCTCGCCGCCGGCCCGCAAGATCGGTCGCACGTCTACGTCCACAAATGTTGTCGCCATGACAGTCTCCCTTTCAGGCAGGTTGAATCCGGGAAAAAAGCAGACGCGGTGCGCGTACACCATTAGGCAAGCGTAGCGCGGCTTTCACATCGGCCAGCCAACGGGTCCGCACCAGCTGCACGATGATGCCGCCGGTCGCGATGATCATCGCGCCAGCGCCCAGGCGGAATGCCAACGGCTCATCGACGAGGAGGCCGGCAGCGGCGCTCCAGACCGCGAGAAAATAGAGTACGAACCACTTGATGGCGCGGCGCTCGACCACGAGATCCTGCACGCGCGGAGTAGCCGTCTTGCCGAGAACGGGCCCATAGCATTCGAGCCAGGTCAGGAAGGCCACGATCTTGTAGAGCTTGGCGAGGCCGAATCCCGACAGCCATCCGAAGCTGACGAGGAAGACGACGGCAGCAACGTGGGGGCCGAGCGCACCGAGGCTGAGAAGGATGATGATCAAGATCGCGACCGCGGCCAGGTTGGCAAGCGCGAAGGCAGCTATCCGCCCGTTTAGTTCGATCTTGCGCCGCTTTCGCGCGCGATAGAGGTGCAGGATATCTCGGCCGTACAGAACGAGCGCGCTGAAACCCAGAAGTCCCGCAACGCTCAGAACCATCGTGACGCTGCCGTTGAAGCAGATCGCCGCCACCCCGCCAAGGATTGCGACGGCAAGCGCCGCAGTTCCGAAATAGAAGGCGCCGCGCGTGCTTCCTCCGTCTAGCTCGGGCGCCAGCATGAACATAGCCAGCAGGCGATAACTCACGCCCATCGCCGTGAACGTCAGCCAGCCTCCCAGACCGGCAATCACATGGATCGGGATGCCGACGGCCGTCACATCGAGAAGATGCGGATTTGCGGTCACGCCGCCGAGCACCAGCGCAAACACAATGCCAAACATGACGGTCGCGCCGATGCTGACGAGGCCGACGACGACGAAGCGGGCGGGGAGAGGCAGAGGGCGCGCAGCCCACAGCGTGCGGCCGAGATTCCACACGGCAAGGCTGAACCCCGCACCGAGAAGTAGTCCTGCAATTGGAAAGAAGGCAACGCCCAACATGGTATGCCCGGCTAACTGAAGAAATCCGAGAAGCAGTGCGGCGAGCCCCGTCACGAGGCATCCCAAAGTCGGCAGCGGCAGCGAATTGCTATGGAGGGGACGCGCGACAAGCACTGGCACGAATTGAAAGAGCGCCCCGCACATCAGGAGGCTCAGCCAACCGATCGCAACGACGTGGACCACGACCAGGGTCTCAGGCGCCTCGATTGGGACGGCGGGGTATCCATAACCCGCTGCCATCAGGCCTTCGGCCACGACTAGCGCGACAAGCGCCGAGGCGAAATACAACATCGTCCAGCGGGACAGTGAAACGCCGACCACGGCGAAATTCCTTCCAATGCAGCGCGTCGGCGCCGGCCACCGATCGGCCGGCGCCAACAAGCCCCTGGCTTTGCCTCACGCAGCCTTCAGCAGCTTGCCAATCTCGACCCGCCAAACGGCCGGTCCCTTTTCCAGATAGGTCCATGAGAACTGCTTCGGGTGTTCCGCTTCGAGTTGGTAGTAGAGCGGCTTGGGATCATGATCGTTGATAAGAACGAACGACGCTCCCGGCGCCAGCGCGTCAACGAGTTGAAAGATCTTCTCGTGCCGCTGAGCCGGGACGAGACTACGCACGTCGATTTCGTTCACGGTCGAACCTTCGGTTAGCTGAGACATTGCTGTTCCTTTGGTCGCGGATTGAGGTCTGCGAGCCGGGATCGCGACCGTCTTCCCGGCTCGTCGATTGCTGCAGCCAAGCGTGAAAGCACGACGCCGCACCCGTCGACTTTCGGTCCTAAAACATCTATTGTCAATATATCTTTTAGTGTAAACCATCTGCCTCGGCGGGCACCAACTTGCAAAAGATGCGAGCTACGTGCATCTTTGTGGCGAGGCGCGTCAGAATTGGTCGCACGACCCGCAACCAACGGAACCAGCGATGCAATTGACAAATTTTTCGGACTACGCGTTGCGCGTCCTGATGTACGCCGCAGCCCAGGGCGACCGCTTGATTACCATTAAGGAAACAGCGGACGTTTACAGTATTTCTCGCGCCCATCTGATGAAAGTCGCGAACCAACTGACTCGGGCGGGCTATCTAAAGGCCGTTCGCGGCAGGTCAGGAGGGCTGGCGCTGGCCAAGCGTCCGAACCGGATAAAGCTCGGCGACGTTTTGCGCGCGACCGAACCCGACTTCGCGCTCGCCGAATGCTTCGGAACCGACAACCGCTGCCTGATTACGCCGCGGTGTCGTCTCCGCGGCGTACTGAGGGAGGCGCTCGCGGCGTTCGTGGGGACGCTCGATCGGTACACACTCGCCGATCTCATCCTCAGCCCCGAGGACTTCGGCATCCGGCCGGCAGCGTGAGCGTTCTCGCGACAAGGGCAGCGGCCCAAGGCGATGAGAGAACGAAATGGACACCATCACCTCCCGATACGCCGACAAAGGCGGAACTGCACGCCTGGTCGAACATTGGTTCTCCGATGATCGTATCTCTTCCGTAGCACATCGTATGGCGATTTTGATCGAGATGAGCTTAGCTCGCCACGACGGAGTGCCGGTCCCCCCGCTCCAAGCTCTGCTACCAAACGCTCGCAAGAGCCATGGAGGGAACG
>Ga0082335_1001285_pt1 | contig 54849 bp, 54 predicted proteins | sample Subgrocontami58m_FD_72375 | JGI IMG/M metagenome (GOLD analysis project Ga0082335, IMG submission 72375) | Subsurface groundwater microbial communities from S. Glens Falls, New York, USA - GMW37 contaminated, 5.8 m (SPADES assembly) (version 2) ... | reverse complement strand
AGACCCGCCTCATCACTCTCGCCAAGGACAAAACCGAAGCACTCACCGCCAGCGTTTCGCGAGCAAAAATAGGTGAGGCACCGAAACAGATTTCGCGAGCATCTTGACATGAGGCACTACGGGTTGCCATCAAGGTTGAGTGTCTAGTGCGAGGAGCCTGTGTGGGGAGTATGTGAGACCGCCGGTACGAGTTACCAGTGTCGGGAAGAACTAGTGACGAGAACCTCTCAACCTGGATTCTGGGCTGCCGATGAGGGTTACGCAGCCGCCCATGGATGGGCGGGGCTTTCGAACCCTATTCAAGGAGGATGTCATGGGTCTTCGGATCAATCAGAACATCGCGGCTATGAACGCATACCGGAACCTGTCTATTACAGATGGGCAGATGGCGAAGTCGTTGGAGCGGCTTTCCAGTGGTTTTAGGATCAACCGAGCTGCTGACGATGCGGCTGGCCTCTCGATTTCGGAGGGCTTGCGCTCGCAGATCGGTGGCTTGAAGGTCGCGGTACGTAATGCTCAAGAGGGCATTTCGGTGGTGCAGACCGCTGAAGGTGCGCTTTCTGAAGTTCACTCGATCCTGCAACGTATGCGTGACCTCGCGGTCCAGGCATCGAACACTGGGTCTCAGGACATTACCGCTCGAACGGCGGCCCAGACCGAGTTGACTCAGTTGAACCTCGAACTGGACCGAATTGGGTCTACCACCAGGTTCGGTGGACAGACTCTGCTCAATGGCTCACCGGCGTCGGTTACCGGTGCGGTCACCGGTGGCACGACTGGTGCGTTGCTCGGTGCGGCGTTCCAGCTCTCCGGAACATTCAAGAATGCATCGACTGGTGCCAACGTGGTACTTACAACGGCAGCGGTTTCGGTGGCAAACGGCACCTACACCACGGCTGGGTCTTACCAGGGCGCGCTACAGAGTGCCCTTGATGCAACTATGGGCGCTAACGGCATCGCGGCCGGTTCGGTAAAGGCGACCGTCTCAGATGATGGTGGCGGTGTGTGGAAGGTGACGCTGTCTACGGCCAGCCTCTCTTCAGGCACCACATTCGCAGTGGGTACCAGCACCACTCCGGGTGTCATAGCGACGACCACTTCCAGTTCACAGGCGAATGCGTTTAATGGCACCTTCCAAATCGGTGCCAACAACGGTGAGCAAGTGGCCATTTCGTTTAACGGAGTGAACTCAGCACTGTTGGGCACCAATAGTCTGGACTTGGTGAACAGCGCCACTGCGGCGATCACCACCATCGACTCGGCGATCTCGTCGGTGTCGACCTCACGAGCCACTCTCGGTGCTTACCAGAACCGATTCGAGCACACCATCAATAACATCAACGTTGCCGTGGAGAACCTCTCGGCTTCGGAGTCTCGGATCAGAGACACAGATATGGCTGCGGAAATGGTGAACTTCACCCGCTCCCAGATCCTGGCTCAGGCAGGTACTGCGATGTTGGCTCAGGCCAATGCTCAACCGCAGAGCGTGTTAAAGCTGCTCAGTTAACAACTAGCAGGCTGATAACCAACAGAGAACAAATCGACCGGGCGTGTGGGGGGCGGAGCCCCCCACACCTTCGGATCTGTTAGCACAGGGCTCGGTTTTCGGTCAAGGAGGAGAACGTCATGTCCACCGCACTGGACGGTATCGGAGGGATTAACGTTACTCAGTTGGTGACGCAGATGATGCAGCTTGAGAGTCGGCCGCAGGCGTTGTTGAAAACTCAGCAGGGTAAGGCGAACGACATATTGGCGGCGTACCAGTCATTGGCGGGGACCTTCGCGGGTATCCAGACTGCAGCCCAGGCGATCGTCGGGCCGGGTGGCACCACGCCGTGGTCCCTATATACGGCTACTTCATCATCGGCCAATGTTTCGGCGACTGCGGCAACTGGCGCGATTGCCGGTATCTACAACTTCAACGTGACCAGCGTGGCTGCGGCGCACAGTGTCCTGTACTCCGGTCAGATGTTGTTGACCGATATCGCGGCGAGCGGAACATCGATCGGCATCACCCAGGGCGGGGTGACCACCACGGTCAACACGACCGACACCTCTTTGCAAGGGGTGATCTCGGCCATCAATGCCACCCCAAGCCTTGGGGTGAAGGCTGCTGCGGTACAGACGGGTTTAGGCGTCTACCAATTGCAGTTGAATGCCACGGCCACCGGGGCAGCGAGCCAATTCACGGTGACGGGCCTGACAGCTGGGGTCGGCACCGCTACGGTGCTGGCTACTGGCACAGACGCTTCGGTGCAGATAGGCGCCAACTCGGTAGTCTCTTCAAGCAACACCTTCACCGGAGTTTTCCCGGGGTTGACGTTCACGGTTTCGAAGGTAGAGAACGGGGACACTCTTACCGTGGCCAACAACGTGACAGGTATGACCGGACAGGTTCAGGCCCTGGTCGATTCGGTCAACCGCGCGGTCGGGCAAATTACTAGTCAGACGTCCTATGACGCGACCGCGAAGAAAGCCGGGCCACTACTTGGAGACCTGCTCCCGGGTCAACTTCAGGATGCCCTTCAGAACGCCGTACTCAACGTACCCGGGGGTGGGACCCTCTCATTGATCGGGATTCAACTCGACCGGAACGGAAACCTGACCTTCGACTCGGCCAAATTCGCTGCCGCGATGGCGGCTAATCCAGGTTCGACACAGTCATTGGTCACTGGCCTGGCTCAGCGGATAAACACAGTGACCACTGGGGCGGTCGACCCTGCCATTGGGTCGATCACGACCACGATCCAGGGAAACCAGTCCCAGATCAAGGACCTCACCGACAGTATCGCCGCCTGGGACGTGCGTCTGGCTCAACGCCAAGCCGACCTGCAGCGTCAGTTCTCGCAGTTGGCCACCACCCTGGCCCAAATGAAGGACCAGCAGAGCTGGCTCTCTGGCCAATTCACCGCCATGAGCTCGTAGGAAAGAGGGCGTCCGATGAATGCAGCGCTTGCGTCAACGCGTTACGTCTCCGACTCAGTCACGACAGCACCTTCAGGCCGACTGCTGGTCATGCTCTACGACCGGTTGCTACTAGAACTTGACCGTGGCGAGCAGGAGTTGCGCTCTGGCACCGTTGGTAGCAGTCACCTGCTCCGCGCCCAAGACATCCTGCTTGAACTGCGCGGCAATCTCAACCTCGATTCTTGGTCTGGTGCTCGCGGGCTGGCTGATATTTATGCCTTTGTGCTTAGCGAACTGATCGCCGCCAACGTCGGTAGAGACCCGGACCGGGTGGCGGTCAGCCGTGCCTTGATTACCCCGCTCCGCGACGCCTGGGCCGAAGCCGCACTACAACTGGCTACCGGGGCCCTTAGTCCCGAGTCGGTCTGATTTTCGTGACTGCTCGCGGAGTTGGGACGGAGACCCCGGACTTCCACGATGCCTGGGTCGCTGCGTTGGTCGTCCTGGAACTCGATGTCGATCGCGCCGAGGATCTGCTCCGCTCCCACACCGCCGAGGTCCCTGACCTCATCCCCTGGACCCCACCGACTGGGATTGGAATGCTCCCATTGACGCTGGTCGACCGGGTGCGGGTTCTGCACCAGCGTCAACTGGAGGTGGCTGTCGTTTTGGCGGCCGCCATCGCCGGGAACCGCCGCCAGTCGGCACTTGCCGAGGCGATTGATTCCACTCGCCCGGAAGCGCGACCGGTTTTTGTCGATCGGGCTTGCTGACTCTCGGTCGCTGATCAGTATCTGCGTGTGGGCCACGAAGAAGGCTCGACGAAAGTGCTCAACTCCTTGCCTTGGCCGCCGATTTGGGGTTTGAGCAAGGATTGCTAACCGCGCGCCAGGGACAGGCAGACGATCCGGTTCCGCAAGGAACTGGGAGATCGGAAGGCCCGTTCGTGATGTGTTGCGAGGTTCATGATGACGATCTTTGATGTGTTCGGGATCTCTGGGAGTGGGATCACGCTCTCCCAAAAATGGATGGATGCCATTTCGGACAACATCGCCAATCTCAACACGGTCCATCGGACTAGTGAAGGCGCTTTCCAAGCCCGGTATGTGGTTGCTCAATCGGTGGGGTATGGCTCTGGTCGCGGTGGGGTTGAGGTGGCCGGTGTCGCGCTCGGTGATCCGGCGGGTCAGGTGGTCTCTGATCCGAGCAATCCGTTGGCTGACGCTAATGGGATGGTCCGTCGTCCGGATATTGATCTAGGTGACCAGATGACCCAACTGCTCATGGCTCAACGTGGTTACCAGGCGAATCTGGCGGTCATCGAACGGGCCCGTACAGCTTATGAGGCTGCACTCCAACTCGGGAAAAACGCATGAGCATCTCATCGGTTGGTGCTGTTGGCTCGTCTCTTTCTCCATCGAGTGCGCCAGTGGTTAAGTCTGGTACTGGGTTGGGGACGGATGATTTTCTTAAGTTGTTGGTTGCCCAGTTGAGGAATCAAGATCCGATGAATCCGGCGTCGAGTACTGAGTTCCTTGCTCAGACTGCGCAGTTCACTATGGTGGAGAAACTTTCGCTGATGACTCAGCAGTACTCGGATTTAGTTGCTGCCCAGCGGGCGGTTGAGGCGACTGCATTTCTAGGTCGCACTGTTGGTTACACCGACGGTAACGGCAATTTGGTCACTGGCAAGGTTGATTCGGTTCGACTGGATGCTGGTGGGCCGGTGTTGCGGATCGGCGCGACCGATGTGCTCCTTTCGTCTGTAAGTACGGTAACTGGCTAAACGGCCGATCTTTAACCATTTGGGCCGTTGGCCCACTCTCTTGGAGGAGACAGCACATGCTTCGATCCTTGTTCGCTGGTATCACTGGGTTGCGTAGTAATCAGACGATGATGGATGTCGTCGGTAACAACATTGCCAACGTCAATACTGTGGGTTTCAAATCTAGCCAGACCGTATTTGAGGACACGCTTAGTCAATTGGTTCAGGGTGCGGGTGCACCTCAGGGTGCTGCGGGTGGTACTAACCCGGCTCAGGTTGGTCTCGGAGTCAAACTTGCTGGGATTACGACCAACTTTGCGCAGGGTGCGGCCCAGCTCACCGGGCGCAGTACTGACATGATGATTCAAGGTGATGGGTTCTTTCTGGTTAAAAATGCTGGGGAGACGCTTTACTCCCGAGCTGGCGCGTTCTCACTCGATGGCTCAGGCCAGTTGGTGACTCCCGAAGGCGCTGTCGTGCAAGGTTGGGCGGGTGTCAATGGAGTAATCAATGCCAACGGTTCGCCGAGTGGAGTGAAGATTCCGATTGGTGTTCAGTTACCACCGAAGCCGACAGCCAATGTGAAACTGGGTGGGAATCTGCCGGCGAGTGCGGCGGTCGGTACAAATGTGGTGGCTTCGATCACGACTTATGACACGCAGGGCACGCAGCATTCGATGACTTACAGTTTTACTAACACTGCGGCGAATAGTTGGAACCTGGTTGTAACTGATGGAACCAACCCACCGTCAGCGCCCTCCGCATTAGTTTTCAATGCTTCTGGCCAGTTGACATCCGCGAGCTCAGTGACTATCGGCGGTGTGGCCCTTGATCTGTCGGGGTTGACTCAGTTCGGTGGCGCGGGGACAGCGTCCGCGCTGTCTCAGGATGGCACCGCGGCGGGGTCGCTTCAGACTTTCTCGATCTCTCCGGATGGCACTCTGGTTGGGGTGTTCTCCAACGGTCTGAAGCAATCGTTGGCGCAGATCTCGCTTGCGACATTTAACAACCCGCCTGGTCTGGAGAAGGTCGGGGGCTCGATGTATCGAAGCAGCGTCAACTCGGGTGCTCCACAGTTGGGTGTTGCCGGTAATGGTGGTCGTGGGATGCTCGCTGGCGGAGTTCTGGAGATGTCCAATGTTGATTTGGCTGCAGAGTTCACCAACTTGATCATCAGCCAGCGTGCGCTCCAAGCAAGCTCGAAGGTGATTACTGCTTCGGATGAGGTGTTGCAGGATTTGGTGAATTTGAAGCGTTGATTTTGCTGTCTTGACCAACAATCGCCCAAGCTTTTACGTAATCACTCCAGAACTTTTCGAGCAAATCTCGGAGATGCTATTTGGGATAGATGCAGCCCCAGTGTTTGGCTAGTTGTGGTCGTCGTCGACATCCAAACGGAAGCATTCATAAAAAAAGACCCAACCCACAAGGGGCCGGGTTGGTAGAAAAAAATGTAGCACGTGACAAGACCGCTTCACGTCCAGTTAATCGGGCGTCTGTAATTTGTTACGTGTTCGGGTAGCGGGCAGTTCACAAGGTCGTTGGCCGTCAGCCGATACCACCAGTGTCCTCCAGCCCCTTCATTAACGTTCCCTTTTAGACCCCCGGCCGTGGCTTGCCACGCGGGTTGACCACTCCAACGGGAACTCGTGACCTCGCCACCTGAATGGGCATAGCAAGATCAGAGTCATTTGAGATGATCACGGCGGCGTCTACCTGAGCCGTGAAGTAGTTCACTCTAAGACGGTCGATTTCACTCCACTGTGACCCTTGTGCTACCGCCATCTCGGAGAGGGAACGCAAGTTGAGCCACTTCCAACTGTCCGATGACGGCAGCATTGCTCTGCCACCATAGAAAAGATTGAATCCATCAACGTAGACGCCAACTCGCACGGCAACTCCTGTATCCATTTTCAAGAAGATTTCCGGTTCAGCAGAAGGTAGTCCTGGCGCGCAGGCGGAAGGTTTCTAAGAAATCAGTCAAGAAATTGAAGCGATAAGCAGCCTCAAATGTCGCGAGAGCTGTTGTGTTTTCCGCTACCATTAGCAAAAGAGCGATATTTAGATCTAAATTTAACTCTAATTTAAGGAGTGGTCATGGAAGAGATGCTCGCGGATTTGACGACCAGCATTTCGGAGTTTAAGAAAAATCCGAACGAAGTTGTGCGTAAAGCACACAAGCGACCTTTTGCCGTCTTGACCAATAACCGTCCGAGCTTTTACGTAATCACTCCAGAACTTTTCGAGCAAATCTCGGAGCTGCTTTTTGAGATAGGAGCAGCCCCGGTTATTCGCAAGAGAATGCGCGAACTTCACAAGGCCATTCCTGTGAGCCTTGATGAACTCTAGATCGGAGCCGCTCAATGTACGGCCTAGCGTTTCTGCCGGAAGCGTTGAAGGAGTGGAATGCGCTAGACAAGGGTGTTAGGGCACAATTCAAGAAAGTGCTTGAAAAGCGGCTTCAGAATCCGATTCTCGAGAGCGCAAGGCTCCGAGGAGATTTGCGCGACTGTTTCAAAATCAAACTTCAAAGTTCAGGACATCGCCTCGTGTACACAATCGAAAATAGGCGGCTAGTGGTGATCGTCCTGGCAATTGGCAAACGTGAGAAATTGGCGGTCCACAAGGCAACTGCCAAAAAGACTTGAGTGAGAAAACCGTAGCGAGAGGCGTCGCTGCTTGACACCGCCAGCGAGCCGGTGGGAAAGTGCGACGAGCGTCACATTTATGGCGAAGGAGATGCCATTCGGTGATCAATCAGCGGCTCTTGACAGGCCTCTTCGCGCTGGTCGTCGCTGTGTCGGTCGTTGCAAATCAGGGCACAGCCTTGGCAGACCTGCGATCTGGCCATCCTCCGACGCTCGCGTCCGCCCAGATCGACAATCAGCATCGGCTCGTCATTACATACAGCGCCCCCGACGGCGTTACTTACGGCGGCTATCTATTTTTAGGTAGTGACTCCAAGAACGCCCAACCGGTCTCCTCGAATCCGGCTTACGGACCCATCATGTACTGCAACAACAACTCGACCTGTCAGGGTCGATGGAAGTTGGCTGCAACACCTGATGTTGGGCCATTCACTTTCACCACGGAAGCCCTTGATGCTCAGCGTTTTCCTGCCGGTACTTACTACCTACAGGTTGATACCACCAACGAAGATCCTTATGCCAGCACCAGACAAGAAGAGTTTTCCAATATTGTGACCGTGCAAATCCCGCCCGTCTCGAACGCTGGGGGGAGCGCAAGTATCCAGCAAATTCCGCTGCTCATTACCGTCTCGGTGCCGATCAGCAACGGGTCAGGCCTATGTATTGCGCGGCGTGACCATCTGATCATTGGGAACAGACTTGTCCTAGTGACAAATAATTACTACGCAGGCCTAAACCGCCAGTTGGCGAAGCTTACGACGCTTCCACCAGCGGTCGACGCTGCCTATAAGCAAATCCTCAAAGAGAAGGTAGCGATCAGTGAGATGTTGGCGCATGATCAACTCAGAGCGACAGCGGCGTGTAGTGCGGCGCCATCGGTGGTTGCCGAGAACGGTGATTTTGTCCCGATCCCGATTCCAAGAAGCAACGGCGCAGCCGCGTGCGATACCGGCCGAACGCACGCGGATTACATCAACCGGGAAATCACGAAGATCGTCAACAACCTGCGAGTCACCAAACGGAGTCAAACGGTCCGTATTCACCAACTCGAGGTTCGGTTCAATCAACTCAACGCAGACCTCAAGGCGTCTTGGCCAAAACTTTTGCAGGCGTGTAATCCGCTTTGATCTGCAGTCTGGGTCAGCCGATCGCGATACGCGGATGTGCTGCCGGATTTAGCCAACGTAAAAGTGCGACGATTGTCGTGACGGGAACTGCTATGCACCCAGCTGTCGGGCGGCCATTCGACACGTGGAGAAAAATACCGGCACCGCGGTATGGAACTGGTGGGTTCATGTTGAAGTTGATGACTATCGCGTATCTGTACTGGCTGGCATGGGTTATAAGTTGTTCGCTTCCGTTAACGCTGCTCTCTGGAGCTGCGGTGTCGAAACCGCCCTGCGATGCAGAGCGCATGGTGTTGTAGTAGGGACTGTTGTTGTCCTCGACCCACCAATCGTCTTTCGTCACTACGTGGTACGGGAGCGTCGTTCCAGGATTTTTCGAAATGCCGAATGCCTCTGTCAACGTGTAGGTGCCGCTTGGCGTGGTATTTGTGTTCTGGCGGCGCGTGCTTCCATTTGCAATGCCGTTGGAACCGATGCGCCCTGAGGTGGTGGACAGGACCGCACGCCAACCGTTGGAACCTTTCGCCCAAGCCGTGACGGTGGCTGTGGTACCGGACGCCTTCACCGTGATGATCTGGCTCGCGCTCCCAACCGAGACGGAGATTGGAAAAGGCAACTTCGTTGTAGGAAATGGGCGCGAGGGGTAGCCAGTGTCGAAGTGTTGGTAGTCAGGAGTTGCACTGTCCTGCCAGACCCACCCTTCTTGAGTAAAGATTCGCCAGGCAACAGATCCTTTGGTGATGACCCCGGCTCCTGAACGGCTATCACCAAATTTCGCATCTGGACGGAAGCAGTCGCATCGAGGATCGATCCATGGGTTCTCATAGGGGTTCACGTCGATGGCGCGGCCGTTGGCGTGCGGCGACGAACCAACAGGCGCATTTGCTTGCGATGCCCTTCGGCAATTGAAGGCAGAGGTGTTATCAGCTGCCATGCTTGCATTGTCGTCTCCGTTGTATGCCTCTATCGGAACCATCCGCCGGATCGGGAACCCCGCTTCAAAAAGTCGCGTGAAGATTCCGGCAGTACTGGATGCCACATCCGAGCGCACTACAAGCACACCGCGATGGACTTTGCCGTCGAAACCCCTGAAGTTGACCGTCACTCGACGCAATTGAGATTGATCCACCGGGCAACCCTTATGCCAGACTCCCGCCGCGACGATAGCGGACCATTGCGTGTCTGGAATCGCACTGATCGTCGCCCCAGCGCTCGACGGTATCGATGTACTTGCTAGGGCGAAAAAGTCTGGGGTTTTCGCATTGCTGGGAGAGCCGGTGGCGAGAAATGCAATCGCGACGGATGCGGCGACGATACGGCGCCACGATGTTGGCATGCGGTTAGCGGCAGGTGGCAGCAAGTGAGGTCCAAGTACTCGAGCAGGTGAGCCGTCCGCCCCGGGCAACCGCGTGCACAAGCAATCGCACAGTCTCGACGACAGTTTCGGGCGCATCCTGTTGTAGAACATGCCCTGAGGTCGCGATTACTTGAATCGCATTGCTGGAGAGTCGAACATCGGCATGTTGCTCCCTGATCCACTGATCAATTGCCGAGGCTGGTAGTCCATATGTGGGTCCGCCGAGGTGATCTTCCTCAGGATGTGAAGCGCTCAGGACCAACAACGGTCGGTGACCCAACTTTGGACCACCATCAGTAGCGGATTGGCTGATCGCCATATTGACCCTGTGTCCAGCCTCATGCCAGTAAGTCCCTGTCGTCCGATCCGCCGGGTCGACGCTTTCGGCCAGCAGAACTCCGCGCACTGCGGACATATTCCCGACGACGAAAGCCCGCGCCACCAGACCGCCGAAAGAATGGCCCAGCACTACGTAAGGCCCAGGTTCACCGGCTGCCCGGAGGAGGGATTTAAGTTCGCGGGCGTAGAGACCTCCATCGACCACTTGTTTGGTGTTGGGCCTTGGGGGGCTGGCTCCAAGCCCGGGCCGGTCATAGAAGCAGGTTCGAGTGAGTTGACGGAACCCAGGTGCGACAGATGACCAGTCACTGGTTGGGCTCGCCAATCCAGTGATTACCAGCAGCGTGACTGGACCTGATCCCTGGCAGTCGATCCACTGTTGTACGCCTGCGGCTTTGACGACACGGATGTTGACACCCGTAGGGCGAGTCGATTTTGCAGAAGCGGGCTCGCCAAGTGCCGTCGTCAGCGAGACTGATGAGACCGATAAGACCAGGAGAACTGCAGCAGAGAATGCGAACTTAGCGCGTCGGGTATCCCTGATGAGATGGAGCACGGTGGCAGGTTACCGCGCCCCTGCGACCGTCAAAGTTCTTGCCGATCAGGTGAATTGGTGCTGAGAATCTGCTGATAGATGGGCTCGTAAGGTTGTGTCAACTCTCTTGCCCTGGCTAGCCTTCCCAAGTGTCACAGCGCGGGGTAAGGCTCATTCTTGCCTTCGGCCTCGCGGGAAGCCTGTTGCAGCCCCTTCTCGCCGGATCCGCAGTCGCGGCACCAGCCCAGTCACTAACCGCAGTCCAGCGTCAAGTCGATCAGTTGCAGACGGAGGCAGCGGCCGCTGCCGAAGCGGCAAATGGTGCGAAGGTACGTTTGGCCGTGCTAGAGCACACCCTCGCCGGAGTGCAGAGTCAACGGGCAAAGGAGAGCGTCGCACTTGGTGCGTTAAAGAAAGAATTGGGTTTGATCGCCTCTAATGCCTATAAGAATGGTGGCGTTAGCAATGGGCTCCAACTCCTTTTCGCTCAGAACCCGACAGAGTATTTGGCCAGCGCCAGTCAACTGGAGGTAGTAACTCGTTCTCAAGGAATCCAACTTCGCACGTACGTCGCTGCTGAACAGCGGCTACATCAAACATCGTTGGTTGTTGTTGATCGAGTCAAAGAAGTTCAAGTGCTGCAAAGTGAATTGGCAGCATCGGCCACCCTCGCGCAGGCCAAACTTGCCGCCGCTGAAAGAATTTTAAATTCTCTTAAGGCCAGCGAACGGAGACGATATTTGGCTGCCCAAGCCGCCCGGGATAAAGCCGATCGAAAGAGTTCGCTTACATCGGCGAAGTTAGGGAATACAGTTTCTGGGAGAGCTGGAATCGCACTCCGCTTCGCCTTGAATCAGATCGGTAAACCATATTATTTTGGCGCGGCCGGTTTGAGGCGTTGGGATTGTTCAGGTTTGACCATGGTGGCCTTCGCGCGTGCTGGTGTCTCCCTTCCGCACTCCTCGCAGGAACAACTTCATTACGGCCGACGGGTCTCACTCGGATCTCTGCTCCCGGGCGATCTCGTTTTTTTCTATCGGGGAGTCAGCCATGTCGGTATTTATCTTGGCAGAGGCTTGATCGTGGACGCGCCGCACCCAGGACGAAATGTTCAAGTTGATTCGATCAATTCAATGCCACTTATCGGTGCGGTCCGCCTCTAGATTTCGCAGTTCTGGGTATTTACTTTCGACTATCTGTAGTAAACGGCGAAGAAATCGCGACTAGTAGCCGTGAAGTATCGATCGGCTCGGCGTTCGAAATCCGCAACCTTATGTGGTGCTAATTTGCCAGTACTGGTTGGGGTGAACCACATAAACGAGACCCATGCTTTGTTGATGTCCAATTGCATCGCTCGCACAGCTCCGGCCCTTAAGAGCAATGAGGCGAGACTGTGGGCCGAGAGCGCATCGCCAACGACATATACAAGATCGCCCTTTGCCGTGATGCCGATTCCGCTGCGCCATACGTACTTGGAACCGCCGAGTGTCTTACCCCAAGTTGTCGCGACGGCGGCATCAAGATTTTTCGCGAGTTGATGATTGTCGACTAGAAGTTGAAGGTTCTGACGCACCGAGACAACGTCGGAACTCATTCGTACATCTCGTCCCCAATTGCCGATCGCTGTGTTCCCGTTGCTGTAGACGACGAGCGAAGCCGCGCCATTGCGCAAAACTCCTGTGGTGTGGCCATCCTGGTAAAAGCCGCCTCGCGCGTCCTTAATCTTGAACCCGCTGTTGAACGCTGCGACTAAACCGCTAGCGGCAGAGTCTGTAATGCTGGGTTTCTTCGACCAGAGATCAAGTTTGCCGGGATCCACAGCACCGGGATGTTGTTCTAATCGAATGTGCCCCCCTGACATCCACACGACCGCACTTAGGAACGAGGTATGAAGCGCATCCGGGCGCAAATACGCAACCTGAACTATCGGCGTGTTCTGCGACGTAACGACAGCTTTGAAACTACCTTCGCCGGGCAACATTGGCCGCACCAGACTTGGTAGAGGATTTTGAAGGACGACCCCGGTGGCTACAGCTCTGTTTGAGGAGGCGCCTTGGTTTTTCAACAATTGGATTTTCGGGGTACCACCGATTTTGGGCGGATTCATCCAGTACTGAACCGATTCGAGGCCGGTCACAACGCTACCCAGGCCATGGTCACGAGCCCATTCAGCGATCTTGGCTGAGAGCGGGTCATTTGTCGGCCTGAAGACCGCTGTACCAACTGACCACCCGGTGACGAGTATGCCGCCGAGGAGGGCAATCACAACGACGGTCGCAACCCGGCGACCAATGAAACTTTTGGGGCCGAAGGATCGGCGGATCATTCTCTTCGAGCTCACTTGGCGTTCGGTCTCCTGATAGCGGGTGGTGTCGAGCGACGATTTCCCCTGCGGACTCCTGGGTGTGACTCAAGGACACCAAACGAACCTGGCGCGTTGCCCAAAACCTGGTAGGGGAAGACCAGAGTTCAACCTGCGCACCAATCCTACGCGCCGTGCGGGTGATTAAAAAAGCAGAGTGGGCCGAGATCAAACCTTGAGTTTGTTGAAGATTCTCTGTGGGAGGTTCCGAATTACGAACATGATCGGGCGCCATACCGGTGGTGTGTAGAGGACGGGTTTCCCGGTGTCGATCGCTCTGACGATCTGCGAGGCAACCTGTTCCGAGCGCGCCAGGCGTCGCCCTTGCCGCTGGAGGTCGGCGGTCATCGGGGTGGCGGTGGGTCCTGGCTTGATGAGGACGATCTTCACATCGGTATCTGCAAACCGGTGTTGCAGTCCTGCCGCGTAGTGGGCGACAAGTGCCTTAGCCGATCCATACACGTAATTCGCTCGGCGACCTCGATCGCCGGCAACAGAACCCATGATCGCAATGGTTCCATGTTTTGCGATCTCGAATTGTTGGGCGAATGCTTCTGCGAAAAGCACAGGGGAGATCCCGTTCACCGCGAGGGTTGAAGACGTAATACTCAAATCGTTTTCGCAACTTTCCTGGCTCGGCAGATTGCCATGCGCGATTAGCACAATGTCGAGTGCTTCATCGCGTGCGGTGCGCCGCGCGAGTTCTGCTATTGCGAGCGGATCGAGGAAGTCCAAGGTTTCCGTGCGGATGCTGGTTTGCGGGCTACGCACCGCCAGATCGTCACGGAGTCGCTCGAGTTTCACGCGGTCTCGACCGACCAGGGTAAGTACGACTGCCGAGTCTTTGACCCAGATTCTTGCGCACTGTTCGGCGATCGCCGAAGTCGCACCAATGATGAGAATGCGTCGCATCGATCCTCTCCTAGTTGCCTAGTAGTCGTCGGGACATTGCCGAGCTCATGCCTGGGTCGCGGTACTTGAGGAATTCGGGAATCCGCGCATAACCGGCTTCAAACATTTCGCGCGACATGCGTGCATCTTTCGCCAGGTAGATTCGTCCGCCCGCTTCGCGCACGATCGAATCGAGCCTGTCGAGAAGGGTCAAAGTTTCATTTCCACGGTTAGGGAAGTCCAATGCCAGCGTGACGCCAGGACGCGGGAAGCTGAGCATTCCGATTGGTTGGCGATCGCCGAAAGCCTTTAGCACGGCAAGGAAAGAGCCCTGTCCCGATGCGGCGATTTCATCCATCATCTCGGCCGTAGCATCTCTTCCATTAAAGAGTGGCACCACGCTCTGATATTGAAAGAAGCCGCGCGGCCCGTACATCCGGTTCCAGTCGAGGACGTTGTCCAGTGGATAGAGGAACGGCTCATAGTGAGTGAGTTGCTTGCCGGAGTGACGCCTATTTATTTGGAAGTAGGCGGAGTTGAACGCTCGCAACGACAGCCGATTCACCATCGAGATCGGTGGAACAAAAGGCATCGATATCGCTCGACCTTGAGGCTCCTTTCTGTCATCCACGTTCACTGGGTTACCGCGCATGAATAGACCGCGACCGCCGCCTGCGACACAGTCGATCCACGATACGGAGTTCTCCCACTCTGCATCGGATTCGGTTGATAAGGCGAAGAACTCGTCGAGATTTGAGAATGGGACAGTTTCAGTTTCGAGCCATGGTCCAGGCACGCGGCGTAACTGTATCTCGGCCTCGGTAATGAGCCCCGTGAGACCAATGCCGCCAACGGTGGCGGCGAACCAGTCAGCCCGAAGCTCGGGTCCACATTTAATCTCGGTGCCGTCAGTTCTGATGATGGTAATGCGTTGCACATGGTCGCCGAAGGTGCCGTATTTGTGGTGATTCTTGCCGTGCACATCGTTTGCGATGGCACCACCAACGGTGACCAGTTGAGTTCCTGGTGTAACAGGTAGAGACCAGCCTCGCGGAAGAGCCATTCGTTGGATATCGCGCAACACCATGCCCGCCTCGCAGGTAAGCACGCCTGTGTTCTCATCGAATCCGATGAAATGATCCAAACCTGTTGTGCGCCAGAGGGTGCCGCCCGGATTTAGACAGACGTCGCCGTAACTGCGACCCATGCCGTATGCGATCCCTGGCGCGCTTTCGCCCAATACAGCGGGTACTTCATTCGTGCTATTGAGAGGACGAACATCGTGCTCTGCGGCGTCGAGTCGACCCCACGATGAAACGCTCACCATGGCCAACCCACCGCTCCTATAATCAAGATCCCTGCAAAAACCGCACCAGCAAAAAGACTTGCGGGCTCACGCATTGCGAACACCAGTGGATCATCATGCATCTCGCCGCGGTGGGCCTTGAGCCAGATCCAACTCACCCAGTAGAGCATCACTGGCACTGCACCCCACACCATCTGTGGCGATCTGTATAGATCCTGGACGGTTGTGCTGTCGAGGTACAGAGCCAGGATGAGCACGGCCGCAAATCCGGATGAGACTCCGAGTAACTGGACGATAGGCGCGTCACTCGTCGAGTATCCACGACCGTGCGCTTTCTCGGACCCTTCGAGGAGTTGTATCTGGAGTTCGGCATAGCGCTTGACGAATGCGAGTGAGAGGAAGAGAAAGATGGAGAAAGCCAGGAGCCAGAAGGAGAGTGGAGTATCCGATGCAGCTGCACCAGCGATGACACGCAAGGTGTAGAGCAGCGCAAGTAGAAGAGCATCGATGATTGCCAGGCGTTTCAAACCGAATGAGTAGGCAGACGTGATCGCGAGGTACACCAGGAGCCATTGGAGGAATGTCATACCAACAACCCCTGCGAGGCCAACTCCAACGATCAGTAGTACTGGAGTGAGTAGCGCGCCAACCCACGATGGCATCTGGCCTGAGGCAAACGCACGACGCTGTTTGCGCGGGTGTCGCCGATCATTTTCCAGATCGAGGAGATCGTTTGCCAGGTACACCGCAGAGGCAGAGATGCTGAATGCAAAGAATGCAGTGCTCACTTGAAGTAGCTTCGTCGGGTCTATCAGTTGGTGTGCGGCAGCTATTGGCGTGAAGAGCAGAAGGTTTTTCAACCATTGGTGTACGCGCAGCATTCGCAGCCAGGTTCGCGGGCCACGGCTCGGTGCGGCAAATGTCAGTTCTACGTTGCAAACTTCGTCAGCCCGCTTGGCAATACTGCTCCGCGCATTCACCACGATGGCATGTCGGGCGTGCCGCCAAACGGTTAAGTCTTTCCGAGAGTTGCCCGCGTAGTCGAATCCCTTTTCGCCGAATCGTTCCTGCAGAACAGTTGCCTTGTTGGAACCAGTCAGGTTGATAGTGCCATTGCTACTTAGAACTTCGTCGAAGAGACCGACGCGGTGGGCGACCTGCTCTGCGATGCTGGCGTCTGCACCGGTGGCCAAGACCAGATGCCGTCCATTTGCCTTCTGGTCTCGAAGCCAGGTCAAAACTTCCTCGTTTAGCGGCAAGGTGTCCAAGTTGAGTTTCGCACTCCGCGCTACCTGTTGCTTGAAGTATGCCTTTCCGCGGGCGAGCCAGGCTGGCAGGTGCAAGAGATCTCTAGGGGAGCTACGCAGCAGCCCCAAGAGGGATTCGTACAGGGTGTCGGTACGAAGAAGCGTGCCATCGAGATCGACCACAAGTGGAATCGACTCCACGGAGACCTCCGACCGCTTGGGTGACGCCCTAAGTCTAACGACGGGGGAGAAGCGGATTTTCTACTCCCTAGCGCTCGGCAGCCCGGTATTTACCGAGTGACATATGCGATAAACTTGCTTTCAGTCAAGCAAATAGGAGTTAACCAATGGCATTGCCGAAACTGAGTCGCGTCCATAGCGATCATTACAAGTGGATTGCGCTGTCGAACACCACTCTCGGCATGCTGATGGCCACGATTAACTCGTCGATCATTCTGATTTCCTTGCCTGCGATTTTCCGCGGTATCGGTATCGACCCCCTGTCCCCAGGCAACGTTGGCTACCTGCTCTGGCTGATGATGGGCTACATGCTGATAACGGCCGTTTTGGTCGTAAGTCTTGGCCGACTCGGAGACATAATGGGTCGGGTTCGAATCTACAACATTGGCTTCGCCGTCTTCTCGCTTGCCTCGATCATTCTCGCCCTCGACCCAATGCGCGGAGGTGGTGGCGCGATGTGGCTCGTGGTCTGGCGATTAGTGCAAGGTGTGGGTGGAGCGATGTTATTTGCCAATTCAAGTGCAATTATCGTCGACGCCTTCCCGGCTGAGCAGCGCGGTTTAGCGATGGGTATCAACCAAGTCGCAGCCATAGCTGGTTCTTTTATCGGGCTAATCGCTGGCGGACTGTTGTCAGTAGTTGACTGGCGCCTCGTGTTCTGGGTGTCGGTGCCTTTCGGTATTCTCGGAACGATCTGGGGCTATCACAGTCTTCGTGATAATGGACGTCGGGCGAGTGCGCGGATCGACTGGTGGGGAAACGTAACTTTCGCTATCGGTCTGACTTCTCTGCTTGTGGCAATCGTTTACGGGATTCAACCCTATGGCGGACACTCGATGGGATGGACTGCGCCTAGGGTGCTCATTGGCCTTATCGGCGGGGTGGTCTTCCTCGCCGTGTTCGTGCTCATCGAGTTGCGTATTGATTCGCCGATGTTCAATTTACGGCTCTTCCGTATCCGAGCGTTTGCCACTGGTAGTGCTGCCGGGCTGCTGGCCGCAATTGCCCGCGGTGGTATGCAATTCATGTTGATCATTTGGCTGCAGGGAATCTGGTTACCGCTGCACGGTTATAAATACGAGGCCACTCCGCTGTGGGCAGGTATCTATCTACTTCCACTAACAATCGGGTTTCTGGTTGCCGGACCGCTCTCTGGATATCTCTCCGACCGACATGGTGCGCGGATACTATCGACGTCTGGACTGCTCATATTTGGTGGCAGTTTCGTCGGACTCCTTTTCGTGCCGACCGACTTCCACTACTGGATTTTCGCGATCCTCGTCCTACTGAACGGCGTCGGTGGCGGTCTCTTCTCGGCGCCGAACTCGACGGCGATCATGAATAGCGTGCCGGCCGATCAGCGTGGTGGTGCCGCCGGTGTTCAAGCCGCGTTTATGAATTCGGGGATGGTCCTATCAATCGGCATCTTCTTCTCGTTGATGATCGTGGGTCTGGCGGATACCCTGCCGGCTTCGATGGCAAGTGGCTTGATGGCCAATGGGGTGGGCGCTGCCCAAGCCAATTCGATCGCATCGCTTCCGCCGGTTGGCAGTCTCTTCTCTTCGTTCCTCGGCTACAACCCGCTGCAGAGTCTGCTCGGGTCACAAGCAACTAGTAACGTGACCTCGGCACAGTGGCACGTACTGACTGGCAAACATTTCTTCCCGAATCTGATCGCCTCGCCGTTTCATCACGGCCTGGTTATCGTCTTCTCGATGGCAATCGCCATGTCGGCCATTGCCGCACTCTTCTCAGCGCTTCGTGGACGCCGCTTCATCCATGACGATGACGTTCCTCCCGCACACCATGTGCACGAGCACATCGGTGACGTGGCCTTTGCTGGCGGCGCTGTCCCTGGCGAACCCGCACTCGAGGATGACCGGAGATGAAAAGTAAATTGAGTGATCGGACTGTCACCGATGCACAGACGGCTGCTCGGCTGAGGCTGGTGGTAGCCAGGCTCATGCGTGCCGTGCGCCAGCATGGTGCAGCAGGACTCACACCGTCCCAGACATCTGCTCTCGCGATGATCGAAGATTACGGCCCAATTCGAATGAGTGATCTGGCGGCCCGGGAATCCATTGGTGCCTCAGTCGCCACCCGTGTCGTCGCCAGCCTTCAGGAGCTCGGGTATGTCGAAAAGAGTCACGACGGCTCTGATCGTCGGGCTTGTTTTATCCACTTGACTGATGAGGGGCGAGCCACTCTCAAAAACCTCTGGGGCGAGCGGGCTGCTGGGCTCAACGCCTGGATCGCCGGGTTGAGCGCAACTGATGCGGATCTGCTGAGCGCTGCGCTACCAGTACTTGAAAAGCTGGTGCACGAGAACGAGATCAGGCACTCAGTCATGGCATAACTAGAGGGGGCCAATATGACAGTCATGACCTTCCGCTACCCAGCCAGCCGTTACGAGACTCGTAAACTGACTGACCTGAACAGCGAAGTCGAGCGCGAACGCCTCTCCAGACCTTCGCTTCGAGCCTTCTTTCGGCTCGCCAAGTCATGGAGTTTGAGCGATGAGCAGAGTCGACTCCTCCTTGGCGGTATGCCCTCGAGCACCTTCTACGTCTGGAAGAAATCAGCACCCGTGATAATTGATGTTGATCGTCTGACGCGCCTTTCATATCTCGTCGGAATTTACGAAGCCCTCCACATCCTGTACGACGACGACCTCGCTAAACGTTGGATCAGCCTGCCCAACTCCAATCAATTGTTCGCAGGCGAGACTCCTCTGAACTACCTGCTCCGAGGTGGGCTTGTCGCGATGGATAACGTACGTCAGCTATTGGATGCCCGACGCGGTTTGCCCATTCAAACGAATCCGTTCTTTCAGAACTGGCCGACAATGACGAGGATGTCAAGACCCTCTTCGATTTGGAGGCCGTGACGAATCGGCGCCTAATCGGCGAGCAGGGTGGGCTTTCTGGCATAGGCGTTGACGAGTTGGTGTTCGGCGTTCCCAACTTCCGGCTGATCAATGCGGCCTTCACTTTCGCCGGGCCTTCTGGCTCACGATTCAATGGTCCTGACCGCGGTTGTTGGCATGCATCGTTCGATCTTGAGACTGCGCTCGCTGAGGTTATCTTTCACAAGACCGTGGAACTGGCCGAATGCAATTATTTCAATAACTCAACGAGTTATTCGGACCTGCTGGCGGATTTCAATTGTGAACTAAATGACCTGAGAGCAGACGATGCCTTTCTAAGCTCTCTGGATCCGAACGACTACCGAACTTCACAGGAACTCGCAGCCAATCTCTACGACGGAGGATCGCTCGGGATCATCTATCCGAGTGTGCGTCACATCACAGGAACGAATCTCGCCTGTTTTAGACCGGCACTAGTAGGAAATGTGAGAAGAGCTTCGTCGCATAAAATTACGTGGGATGGAACGGCGACCCCAAGGGTGTTCCATCTTTAGGCCTTCGGATGCGAGTCGACATCGGTAAGCATCTGGGTTGCTTGACATAGAAAACTCACCTGCAATTCACAGAACTTTCTGCCGGTTATGTCCCCTAAACGACCTCTTCTGACGATGTGTCTACCCCGACATGCTGGGCAATGTGACAAGGACTTCCCCAAGCACCTCGTCCACGCTTGAACAACGTGGTCGATCTGTCTCGGCGTCCTCTTCTGTATTCCGAGGGGGTGTCCCTCGATGTCTATGACTGGATATTTCTCTCTACCAGGCGCCTTCCCACCCGAGCATCCTGAAGTTACTGCGGTGGAGAATCAACCTCCGGCTCTAGCCCTTGTCCCAGAGGTCAAAGAGAACACGGTTCTCACCGAGTTGGAATACGCCAGGGCGCTCGCGGCAATGGCCGGAATCCCATTTGTCGAACTCATTGATTATTCGATTGATCGCACAGCGGTTTCATTGGTGGCTCCAGCGATCTGCCGTCGCCACGAAGTTCTACCAATCGGGGTCAATAACGGGCGCCTGGTTCTCGCGATGGCCGACCCTGGCAACGTGGTTGCGATGGATGACGTGCGGACCGCAGCGCGGATGCAGGTCGAGGCAGTCGGCGTCGAACGGAGTGACCTTCTCGCCGCCATCGACCGATACCTTCGCGCTGATGATGAACTGAGCGATCTGACCACAGAGCTAGTTGAAAAGAACGCGCCAGCGGATACGCCAGATTTTGGTATTACCGAATCTCCCGCTGACGATGCGCCAATCGTACGTCTTGTTAATTTGCTTGTTAGCCAGGCAATCCAAGACCACGCGTCTGATATTCATATTGAGCCAGCTGAACACGATTTGCGAGTGCGGTATCGCATCGATGGCGTGCTGCACGAAATGCAGACTGCCCCCAAGAGCATCCAGAACGGCGTCATCTCAAGACTAAAGATCATGAGCGATATCGACATCGCTGAGCGCCGCAAGCCGCAGGACGGCCGCATGTCGGTACGCCATGGTGGCAGGAAGATTGATTTGCGCGTCGCAACTCTACCCACTGTGTGGGGCGAGAAAATTGTCATGCGAATTCTGGATAATCCGAACTCGAGTATGGATGTTCGCGATCTCGCTCTACTCGATCGCAACTTCGAGGCGTACGAGACTTCTTATTCAAAGCCATACGGCATGATCCTGGTTACCGGCCCGACTGGGTCAGGCAAGTCGACCACTCTCTATACGACTCTTGGCGCAGTCGCACGCCCCGAGATCAACGTTATAACCGTTGAGGATCCCGTCGAATATCGGATGGAGGGCATCAACCAAGTTCAGGTGAACCCAAAGGCGGGTCTCACCTTTGCTAGCGCGCTGAGGTCGATTCTGCGAAGCGATCCTGATGTTGTACTGATCGGTGAGATTCGAGATCACGAGACCGCGCAGATTGCAATTGAGGCGTCGTTGACCGGGCACCTAGTGCTCTCGACTCTGCACACAAACGACGCACCGAGTGCGATCACCCGCTTAACCGAGATGAACATCGAGCCTTTCCTGGTTGGGTCAGCGCTGGATTGCGTAATGGCTCAACGCCTGACTCGCCGTCTCTGCAAGCACTGCAAGATGCCAGTGGTACACACGCCTGAATATCTGGCGAATCTGCGCTTTGGTTTCGATCCAGACCAGCCGACGCCAACGATCTTCCAACCCGTTGGCTGCACGTCATGTTCCAACACAGGCTACCGCGGCCGGATTGCCGTACACGAGGTTATGACAGTGACTGAAGAGATCGAGCGTCTTGCCGTCGCCCGCGCTTCCAGTGCCGAAATCGGGAGAGTCGCGCGCGAGCAGGGGATGATCACCTTGCGCGAGGATGGTTGGGAGAAAGTCAAGTTGGGTCTGACCTCGGTCGAAGAGATTTTGCGAGTTGTTGCGTAGTGAGCAGCGCCAACTTAAAAGTGGAGTCGTGGTGAACCAACCCATTTACGATATCCCGGTGATTCAGCCAGGCGAAGATATGCGTGACTTGATGTCTTCATTTCCGGCTGCGGTGCCCGTCGACGAGACTCTGGACGGACCTATCCATGAGACCCTCACGGAAGCAGAGCGGACTACGCTCGGGCAGGCAGATCCCGATCTGATTTCAGCCTTGCAAGACGTCGTGCTCCAAGGTGCCTCCGACTTACATCTGACGGTCAATGCGCCGCCGATGCTCCGAATAGACGGCAGTCTTCGTCCGGCGGGGAGCACGATTCCGTGGTCGAAAGAGAAAGTGATCGCGGCCATTTTGAGCATCCTCTCCGTGCCGCTGCAGGAGGTCTTCGAACGTGAGCTCGAACTTGACTTCGCATACACAATTTCTGCAAACGCGCGTTTCCGCGTCAATATCTATCAGCAGCGTGGGTCGATGGGTGGTGCGTTCCGTATTATCCCAACGGAACTCAAGCAACTGAGAGAACTCGGTATCCCCGAGTCTGTCGGTAACTTCTCACAAATGGCCCGCGGTCTCGTTCTCGTGACTGGGCCAACTGGTTCGGGTAAATCAACAACGCTGGCCGCAATGATCGACCTGGTCAACAGCACGCGTGCAGATCACATCGTCACAGTCGAAGATCCGATTGAGTTTCTACACAAACATAAGAAATCCATTGTCAATCAGCGCGAGGTCGGTACTGATACGCATAGTTTCGCAGCCGCGTTGAAGCATGTGTTGCGTCAAGACCCCGACGTAATTCTTATCGGCGAGCTTCGAGACCTCGAGACGATCTCTGTTGCGTTGACTGCTGCCGAGACTGGACATCTCGTTTTCGCTACCTTGCACACACAAGATGCACCGCAGACGATCGATCGCGTCATCGATGTCTTCCCGCCGCATCAACAGGCACAGGTGCGCGCCCAACTCGCCGCGACCTTGCAAGGTGTCGTCTGTCAGACCTTAGTTAAACGGGCAGACGGGAGCGGACGAGCTGTAGCGACTGAGATACTCGTAACTACTCCGGCCATCGCAAACCTGATCCGCGAAGGTAAGACCTATCAGATCGTTTCGATGATGCAGGCGGGTCGCGCGCAGGGTATGCACACTATGGATCAACACTTAGCGGATCTGATCAACGCGGGAACCATCACGTATGAGGCGGCGGTGGAGAAGGCACACGATGTCGATGGCTTGAATCGGCTTATGCAACGTAGTGAAGGGCGGAGCGAGGCATCAGGCCGTGCCACCTCGTCAGGTGCCATAGACTTCGGCGACTCCTTCTCCAGCGGGGCGAAATAGTGGCCAGCGCACAAGTCTTCGTTTACACAGGTCGAAATGGTGCGGGGAAACTTATAAAAGGTTCCTTGGATGCTGTGAGCGAAGCGGCCGTCGCCTTACGTATGCAGAACATGGGCCTTTCACCGATCTCAATTGCAGCTGCGTCAGGAGGAACGGGTCTTCGCCGAGAGATCGAGATCCCCGGTTTCAAGAAACGAGTCAAGCTCAAAGAATTGGCCGTGATGAGCCGTCAGATGGCAACCATGATCGGCGCCGGGCTCTCGCTTCTGCGTACCTTGAATATTCTTTCGGAGCAGACCGAGAGCAAGCCATTGGCGAAGATCCTCACCAAAATTCGCGACGAGGTCGAGACGGGAGTCTCCACCTCGGATGCCTTCGCCCAACATGCAGAGGTCTTTCCTCCGCTGATGATCAGCATGATTCGGGCAGGCGAGGCGGGTGGGTTTCTCGAGGGTGCACTGGATTCGATCGCAGTGAATTTCGAGAAGGAGGTAAAACTCAAAGGCAAAATCAAATCGGCGCTGACTTATCCAGTGATCGTGCTGATTATGTCGCTCATCTCCGTTGTTGCGATGCTCGTATTTATCGTTCCGGTCTTCCAGAAGATGTTTGCCAGCCTGGGCGGGAAACTTCCATTACCGACGATGATGCTCGTTTATATGTCGCATGCCATGGTCTGGATCGGGCCACTCATGATTGTGGTCTTCATCACGTTTGCGATCTGGTGGCCAAAAAATAAGAACACTGAACGCGTCCGTAAACGTCTTGATCCGCTGAAATTGAAACTCCCGGTCTTCGGGATCTTGTTGAAGAAGATCGCGGTCGCGCGATTCAGTCGAAATTTCTCAGACATGATCGGTGCGGGCGTGCCGATTCTTCGCGCGCTACAAATCGTCGGAGAGACATCTGGCAACTGGGTCATCGAAGAATCACTCAAACAGGTCGCAGAATCCGTGCGTCAAGGTCATTCGCTCTCAGGTCCCCTTGCAGATCAACCAGTTTTTCCGCCTATGGTGACCCAGATGATCGCGGTCGGCGAAGATGCGGGATCCCTCGAGGTCATGTTGGACAAGATTGCGGATTTCTACGATCAAGAAGTGGAAGCCGCGACAGAACAGTTGACGGCGATGATCGAGCCGCTCATGGTTGCATTTCTCGGAGTCGTTATTGGAAGCATGGTCGTTGCTCTCTATTTGCCGATCTTCAACATCTCGAAACTCATTAAATAACTTGGCCCTAAAGAGGGGACAAATTTTTTCTTGTCCCCAAAAAAACACGCTGCTAACTTCGTACAAGTCAGACAATTGTTTCATTTTGTTGACCCGTGCAGTACTCAATTGAAAAGGATGAACTCATGATTCCTCGCACGATGGGCGCGTTGCGCGCTCGCCGTAATTCCCTGCAGGAGAAAGAAAAGGGTTTCACCCTGATTGAACTCCTCGTTGTCATCGTCATTATCGGCATCCTCGCCGCCATCGCCATTCCGGTCTACTTGAACGTCCAGAACAATGCCAAGGACAGCGCAGTGCAGTCCGACCTGACCAACTCCAAGACCGCGGTGATTTCCGTCCAGACAACAACAGGGACTCTTCCTCCGGGTCCGGCTGCTGACATCTCTTTGTTACCCCTCACGGCCGCCGATGGTTATACGCACAGCGTCAGCACCGGCAAGATCACGTATCTGGTTACCGGGGGCAATTCTTTCTGTATCGCAGCAAAGAGTGTGACCGGGTCGGTCTTCTTCGTGACCGATACTGGTGGTGTTGAGAAGGTCGGCTCAGCTTCTGCGCCCACTCTTCCGCTCACCTGCACGGCCCCGGTATTCCCGTAAGGATGACTTAAGTGTCGACTCGTCGTGGGGTGCCACAAATTGTGGCCCCCCACGACGAGTTTCGGTTCTTCTTCTCGCCGTAATCCTATGTTTGCAAATAGCAACAAACACCAGACATCTGAGGCAGGTGCGCTATGCAGGCCAGCCGAGTGAGACCCGACGCCACCGACCGAATCCTGTCGGAGAGCGGCTTTGGGGTGATTGAGGTCGTTGTCTCGATGTTTCTCCTAGCGATCCTTTCCGTGGCATTCATGCCGTTACTGATTAATTCATGGAAGGACGCCGCGAGGAATACGACGATCGCGACCGCGACGCAGATCGTCAATCAACAGATTGAAGGCGCGAGAGCCGTGCGCTCATCGGCCTCTACCGCACCCAGTTGTAATGATGTGACTCAATACTTGCAAGTAACGCTGCCTCCGGTGATCGACCCGCGGGGCGTGACGCTGGTACCACAATGGGATGCCACGACGTGTCCATCAAGTTATCCGGGCGTCGTGCGTGCGCGAGTCTCGGTCATGCGAAGTGGCTCTTCTACACCAATCGCCTCTGCTGTCACGCTGATTTTTGTCAAATCGGCGGCGTGACCATGATTGCTCCGACGATAAACATCAATCAAGTCAGGCAACACGAAGAGCAGCGTGATCGCGGTTTCACCCTCATCGAGTTGCTCGTAGCTAGCTCTCTATCCATCATCGTATTGGTCATCGCTGGTGGCATCTTGATAAGCGGTTTGCGAACTCAGGAGATGGCGCGCACTGTCACGGATGCTGCCAATACGGCTCAACAGATCGTCCGCTCAGTACAGGCAGGGGTAAGAAATGCTTCTGCAATAACCGTCATCAGTGATGCGACTGCTGGTACTCAATTACTACTTTCGCGAACCGTTGGTTCCAACCCAGGTTCGACTGCTGCATCATGCCAGGCCTGGTACTACACGCCGTTGAACGGTGGAGTGGTATACACGACGAGGACCACTCCGGCATCGGTCATCACATTGCCCAGCGGTGGACCTCAAGGTGTTTGGACGATCCTTGGTGCCGGAGTTACTCCGGCAGACCCAGTTACCGGAAAGGTGTTCAATGCACCGAGCGGCAGTCGTGTCGAACTCAAATTCGACGTAGCCGCAGGGACGCACCCTTACGTGCTCATAAATACGATGACCTACACCCCGCAGTCGACGGCGGTGAGCGCGCCATGTTTCTAAAAGGAATTTCTTTGAGCAGAAGGGATCGTGGCAGCGCAATTATTGGAGTGCTCGGAGTGATGGGTGTTAGCGGTGTCATTGCGTTAACTATCACCACCATGTCGGTGCATGCTCTCGGCTACACCACATCGACTCGCGCAAGCGTCCAGGCCGAGGCGGCTGCCGAAGCGGGTATCGATTACGCGGCTGCAAATCTCGCTACGTCTGTCTGTCAGCCGCAATACTCAAGCTCCTCCGCACCGGTCTTTGCGGTTGCGGTTTCATATTCAACTCTTCCAACATCACCAGGGGATGTCGATACGTCCTGGGTGAGCGGCTGCCCGGCGTCCACGAGCGCCAAAAGATTGAAGCTAATCTCTACTGGTTCAGCAACCGCACTAGGAGTGGCCGGGAGTTCATCCGGAAACGTGCGCATAGTCGAAGCGATCTACCCATACACGCCCACGCCGCCGCCATATGCGATCATCCCATCAGGTGCAGCCCTCTACTCATTTGCACAGATCGATCCCACGATCAACAACTTGACGATCACGCAGGGGTCAACGACCAGGCCTAGCATCGAGTACCTTTCGGGAAGTGCCACCTGCACTTCGGGGACCATCATCGTGGGTGATGTGATCCTCGGCGCCGGTGCGCTCGCGGTCACTAGTGGCTGCACGATCAATGGTGACCTCTGGGCCTCAAGCGTGGTTAGCATCCAGTCGGGTGAAGTTACAGGAAATGTGAATGTGGCTGGCGTGCAGAGTGGAACCTCAGTCTCGCTCTCCACCTCGGCGATTGTCGACGGCAATATCTATGCAGCAGGGCCGGTCACGATCGCTGGCAAGGTTGGCGGGAACATTGTGGCAGGACCCACAGTTGGTGTATCCACCTTCTCGAATCAGGCATCAGTTGGCGGTTCGGCGATTTCGGCAGGCACAATTTCTGCTCCTGCTGGAGTGATCAAGGGAACCATCTCTACTAATCAGAGCGGGATCGTCACGCCAACCATTCCGTTAGTACCTCCTTGGATTGACTACGCATATAGCGCAAGTGACTGGCGGACCTCAACGGGCGCGTACTACCAGTTACTCACGATGATGTCTTGTTCTTCATCCGAACTCGCTAGCGCACTAATTACTGTGCAGAACTCGACGGTGCCAATAATCTTGGATACCCGAGTATGCGGTGCCGTGACCGATTTGCGGGGGTACAACCTCGTACTAACAAGCGATACGGTCATCATCACCAATGGCTTCAATCTCGGCTCGAATGATATTCAGGCATCGACCGCCCCAGATAAGAATCTCTGGATTATCATTCCTGATACAGTTGCTGATAAACAACCCACATGCCCGACTGGTAGCTCTGCGAAGATCACCAACCATGTCACGGTCGGCTCACACGTTGCTGCCATGATTTACTCGCCGTGTGCAATAAGTAATGCCGGCGACGTGTGGCGTGGTCAGATGTATGCCTCTTCCATTAGCACTAGTGCGAGCCTTACTCTCAATTACGTCCCGATCGGTCTGCCAACTGTCGACCTCAGTACTGGTCAGTTCATTCCTCCTCCGGGGACGGGCGTACTCGGTGACCGTACGTCCATCCGCGACTTGGCGGTGGGTTAGGGTGGAAATTCTGGTCGGCGCTTTCGGCTCGATGATTGGCTCTTTCCTAAACGTGATCGTTTATCGCGTTCCCATGAAGCGATCGATCATTTCGCCGCCGAGCGCCTGCACCAAGTGCGGTGTGCGCATTAAGGGGTATGACAACATTCCGGTTTTGTCGTGGCTTCTTCTTCGTGGCAAGTGTCGCAGTTGTAAGTCAACGATCTCGATCCGGTACCCGATAGTTGAATTGGGTACCGGGCTCTTCTTTGGGATTGTCGCCTGGAAATTTCTGCCAACGATGGTCTCTAAGTTCTCATCAACGGCATTGAGCGGTGGCGCATTTTTCTTGTTGATCGCTTTCCTCTATTTAGCAGCCGTCAGCGTTGCGCTTGCGTTAATTGATCTCGACACTCAAACTCTGCCGAACTGGCTTGTGCTGCCGAGTTATTTCGTCGGTGCGGTGCTGTTAGGTGCGGCAGGGATCGCAAGTGGGGATTATGGTGCAATTTTGCGAGCTGGCATCGGCGCCGCGGTGCTCTGGCTTATCTATTTTGCAATGACGTTGGTGTACCCCGGGGGAATGGGTTTTGGTGATGTGAAGTTCGCTGGCGTACTTGGTCTCTTCCTCGGTTACTTGGGTTGGGATGCATTGATCGTTGGTGCGTTCGCTGCATTTGTACTCGGGGGCATCTTCGGTCTGGCATTGTTGGCATCGCGGAGGGCGAATCGTAAGAGTGGAATTCCGTTTGGGCCGTGGATGCTCGCTGGTGCCTGGGTGGGCGTGCTCTTCGGTGAGCCGATTGTTCAGAGTTATCTTTCATTATTCGGGCTCACAAGCCGTGCCTAATCGGAGAGAGAAGAGAGTGGCAAGTGGCAAGTAATGTGGTTGGTTTGGATATCGGCAGTACAGCCGTGCGTGGAGTGGAGTTGAGCTCTGGCAACAAGACCAAACCCAATCTGATCCGATTTCACGAGGTTCCACTTCCGCCAGGCGCAGTAAGTAAAGGTGAAGTGGTTGATCCTGACGTCGTCGGAACAGCACTTAAAAAGCTCTGGTCAGAAGGAAAGTTCAAGAGCAAAAATGTAGTACTCGGCACGGGGGATCAGCGGATCCTTGTTCGGGACTTGAGTGTTCCCAAAATGTCGCTCAAGCGCATCAGAGAGTCGCTACCTTTCCAGGTGCAGAGCATGTTGCAAATGCCACCAGCCGATTCCTTGCTTGACTTCTATCCCATCTCGGAGTCGACGGGAGAGCAAGGTCCGGTTGTAAATGGACTGCTCGTTGCTGCGGAGAAGAGCACAGTCCTTGGCAACATTCGCGCAGTCGAGCGTGCGGGGCTCACTCCCGTCGAAGTCGACCTGACTCCTTTCGCACTGAATCGCCTTCTTATCAGTCGGCCGCAAGTAAAGGGGACTGTCGCACTCGTTGACATCGGTGCGAATACCACCAGTATTATTGTGGTCATTGATGGTGTGCCACAGTTTGTGCGTATCATTCCGGCTGGCGGTGATGATCTGACTCAGGCTTTAAAATCAGGACTGGAGATTGAAGCCGAGCAGGCTGAAGAACTGAAGCGAGGCATGAGAGTCGGCGCTGATTCGAAAGTCGAAGATGATACTCGATCCAAGAATTCCCAATGCGCTTGCGCGAAATGTATGGCTGAGGCGGCAAAGTCAGGAGACCATCGAGCTGTAGAGATTCTTGAGGTGATCTCAGCAGAATTGCTCGGCAGCCTGCGTAGCACCGTGAATTACTTCAACAACACCTGGCCACAGAACCCAGTACAACAGATCGTCCTTACGGGAGGGGGAGCGCAACTCTCAGGTTTCGATGAAGCGCTAAGCGACATGACCCACATTCCGGTAGCCGCTGCCGATCCATTTGCCATGGTTGGTCTGGCGCACAGACTCAAGAAGAAGATATTGCAGGAAAGTCACGTCTCAATCGCGGTGGCTCTCGGTCTTGCCCTGCGGAGCCAATCATGATCGGCCGAACAGAAAATCAGACCCTACTCATCGGTGGTGAATCGCGAGTCGACCTGCTCCCGCCAGAGGTGCGCCAGAGGCGGAAGGCGAAGGTCGTCCATCGTAGACTCGGGTTCGTTGTCTTCCTCGTACTGCTACTCATGGTGGGTGTAACAGCACTCGTCCGAGCCCAGGCGCAGCAAGCACAGGTAGACCTGTCCATCGCACAGGCCAACACTCAGTCTCTTCTTCTGCAACAGCGGAAGTACATTGAGGTCAGAAAGATTCAGCAGGAAGTTGATCTAATCCAAGCAGCGGAGCAAGTAGGCACCTCAACTGAGATCAATTGGGAACAGTATCTAACGTCCGTGCAAGCGACCTTGCCGCTGAACGTCACTCTAGACACCATCAACATCGATTCGGCAACTCCTTTTGCGTCCTACACGCAAGCGACGGCGCCTCTCCAGGGCGTGCGGATTGCAACGCTCAGCTTTACAGCGAAGAGCTCCACACTTCCTCAGGTGCCGGCCTGGCTTAATGCTCTTGCCACGCTCCCCGGTTACGCAGATGCCTCTCCTGGGTCGGTAACTCGCGATTCAACGGGTTCATACTCCGTAAATATCACCATGCACATCAATCAAGCAGTCTTTACTCATCGCTTCGCTACGACGGGAAAGTAGTCGTGAACAAGAACAGGTTGTGGACCATTGGTGCGGTCATCGTCATGGTCGCAGTTATCGCCGGGGGTTGGATGATCGGAATCCAGCCACAACTCGCTGCTGTCGCTAACGCTAACCAGACCCGGGCGAATGTCGAAGTGCAGAACACCACGAATGAGGCTCTGCTTGCAAGGCTGAAGAGGGACTATGAAGGAATCGACGGCCTAAAGAATCAGTTGGGTATTCTGCGCACCGCGGTACCGGCAGGCGCCGAGATGCCGTCGTTCGTCGCGGAGCTAAACGGGCTTGCCAGCACGCACGGGATCACGGTGAAGTCGATTACGGTGACCGATGCGAAGCCGTATACCCCGGCCACCATGCCTAGTAATGGAACGCCGCAAGCAGGCGTGACGACCAACCCGAAGATCACGTCTGCCAACTTCGTCGTGATACCAGTGCAATTTTCAATTACCGGAACCTATGCCAGGGTGCTCGACTTCGTCCACGATGTCCAGACCGGCCCACGTCTCTTCCTTGTATCTACGCTTTCAAGTGCTTCATCGGCTAATTCGGCGGGTGTTGCCAGCGCGAAGAAGACATCTGTGACGACTCCAGCGACGGTTGATTCAACAGTCGGTGGCTTCGTCTACGTGCTCCTTAATAACGGGAAAAAGTAACTTCAACCAGGCTGAACCGCGCCGAGGTTGACTTGACTGAATTGTGATGTCATTATGACGTCATGGAGATGTCAACCTTTATGAGCCAGATCAGAGTCGATCTAGCTGCACTGGGTCATCTGGGTGGACCTGATCTGGAGGGGGCAGTAGAGCGCTTGGCGGACCCTTTCGAACTGGCACTTAGGGCGCGACTTCTTGAGGTGATTTCCCTTCTCACAGCAGAGCTCAATGTTGAGATTCCAGATGGTCGCGTTGAGATGCGATTGGACGTGGACTCCGTCTCGCTCACTTTCGTGCCAGACAAAGAGACTGTTCGTGAAACCCAACAAGAATTAGATGCAAGGGTGACCTTGCGAATGCCCGAGCCGCTCAAATCGCGGATGGAATCCGCAGCCTCCGCTGACAGCGTCTCAGTCAATACTTGGTTGTTGCGCTTGATCGAACGTCGCAGTGCGACAGACAAGCAGTCTTCGCGGCAACTTCGCGGCCATGGCCGAAGCTAAGACCAAATTCGATTAGGACGTCAGAAAGGACAGTCATGCAGCGCAATGAGACCTTCACTATTGCTAGCCCACACATTGAGATCGACAACGCCTCAGGCAGAGTTGAATTTGTCAACCGTGACGATACAACTGTTGTCGTGATGGTCGAGACGAGCTCACCAAATGCTGATGAAATTGTTGAGGCAACGAAAATCGTCGCACACGGAAATGTAATCAGGGTGTCGGTGCCAAATAGGTCAGGCTTCCGCAAGCGCGAGATTCTCGTACGAATTGCGATGCCTTCGTCCGCGACAGTGAACGTATCAACAGTCACAGCTGACGTGGAATGTCACGGCTCTGTAGACCAAGCCACTGTCAAGACTCTCTCGGGAGACATCTGCTTCGATACGGTCGTGGCATCTGCGGAGTTGAAGTCGATTTCGGGGGATATTGAGATTGCGCATTCTCCAAGTGATATTTCGGTAACTAGTACCTCTGGAAATATTCGGCTTAACCACTTCTCGGGGCAGTGCAAGGTGAAGTCTGTCTCGGGTGATTGTCTGCTTCACGCAAGTGGCGCCGGTGAAATTAATGTCAAGACAGTAAGCGGTGACGTGACGGTTCTAGTTGAGCCGGACATTGAAATTGACGTAGAAGTACAGAGCGTTTCCGGCCGGACGTCCTCAGAGATTACTTTGGAAGCAGCAGCCTCTGGTGCGACTGGACCATCGCTAACTATCCACTCTAGAAGCGTCAGTGGTGATGTGCAGATTCGTCGAACTTCACTAGTGAGTTGATCCAGACTCCCTCGCTAAGAAGTCAGTGTTCCCGCATATTCGTTCGCCCGCGCCAGTCAAATGCGAGACTCTAGGAGTTGGATGAGCCGTGCAAGTTATGAGTATCTGCGTAAGTTGGACCACCCAGACCTCTGGAAAGTTCATCGGCATACTGACGCACGATCGCTCCGAATTCAGCTACTGAGTCTGCGCGTATTTCCTGCTTGAGACCAGTAATGCTGATGGCCCCGGCGCATTTACCCCCGTACTCCCAAACGCTTGCTCCGATACAGAGCACGCCGAGAGTATCTTCTTCGTCATCGACCGCGTATCCGCGGTCAGCTATTCGCTCCAATTCGATGAGCAGAGTGTCGATATCACGGATCGTATTGGGAGTGCGTAAAGGCAACCCATTGTTTGTCGCAATTTCACGCACCTCATCGGGCATCAACGCGGCGAGAATTGCCTTCCCAACTCCGGTGGCGTGTGGGAGTTCTCGGTGGCCGAGGAAAGGCGCAATGCGAATGGTTCCAGGTCCATCGACTTTGCCGACGGAGATGGCATAGCCATCATCAAGGATTGCTGCGCGAGAGGTCAGCCCAGTTTCGGCGGTGAGTCTGCGGAGTACAGGCATCGCCAGGTCACGCAGCGCTGTTTCAGAGACCACCTGATCACCCAAACGAGCAAAGGCCATGCCAAGGCGATAGCGACGGGAGATGCCGCTTCCATGGTCGGCCAAAAACCGACGACTCAAAAGTGTTTGTAGGATGCTGAACGTGGCGCTCTTCGATAGTGCCAATGCCCGGGCTACTTCCGAAACACTCATTCCCTCAGATCCGGCTTTGGACAACGCATCTACTACGTCGAGAGCGCGCTCCAGGCTCTTCACTCGGTACCGTTCATTCAATATCTCGTTCGGCATCACAGAATGACTATCCCACTTGGTTGGTTATTGCGTCAAGAGTTCAAGAATATTACGAGTAGATATCAGAAAAAAATCTTTCAAATAAGGGATTGACGCTTTAAGAATGCTGTGCCAAGGTTTACCAACTTTCCGCATAGCGTTCGGTAGTTCCGAACGCAGAAGAGGTGATGTATAGATGTTCCGCAACCAGCCGCGTCTAGCGGTCATATTTGTTAGCGCAACTGTTCTCCTCACTGCCGCCTGTTCGACCACGAGCGCTTCGACTTCATCCCAGGCATCGGGACAATCCCACACCGTTGCTGCTGGAGTTCTGACGCACAATTTCGCCTGGGGAAATTTCACCCTCGCCTCGCGAATCGTAGACAAACTTAAGGCAGGACAGAAAATCAACATTGTCGACGACATCCAAGGCACTGCGCTCCCGATCATGGGGGCTGAAATGCGCATCGGGATGCAACGCGCGTGTGACGGGGCACAATCCCGCCTGCCGCTCAATTGTCGGCTTACTGGCCCAGTCACCACGAATGCTGGCGCACAATTGGCCGAACTTGAAACCCTGCTCAATGGAAATCAAGTGGACTGTCTCGGTCTGCAATCACCTCTACCGGATCAATACGTGGACGTGATCAACAAGTACGTGGCCGCAGGAATTCCGGTATTCACCTTTAACAATGACGTTCCTAACTCAAAGCGTTTCGCCTTCTATGCCTTGAGTGAGAAGCAAGCCGGTTCGATTAACGGCGCACAGACCGCCCAACTCGTGAAAAGTCAGGGTCTGAAAATCAATACGATCGCTATGGGTAGCGGTCAGCCGAGTGGACCCTGGGCACAGAACCGGATGGCTGGATTTGAAGAGGGCTACAAGTCGGTTTTCCCGAACGCTAAATTCTTCAACGACAGCAAGAGCGGTGTTCCCACGGGTGACAACTTCACTACCAAGGAGGTTCTCAACTCCGTTGGACCATTCTTGCAGGCTCACCCTGATATCAACCTCTTCTTCCACACTGATCAGGGAGTTGAAGGGGTAGGACTCATCATTCAAAACCAGAAACTGTCAGGGAAGGTCTGGACCTCTGGTTTCAACGTCAGCGGACCAATCCTCGACTCGATTGACGCAGGAAGTACCTTGGTCACTATCGATCAAGGCTTTGACAATCAAGCGGAAGCTCCGGTTAACGCCTGTGTCGATTACCTAACCACCGGTAGCGTCCCATCTGATCCACTGCAGTACCTCAAGCCCATCGTAATTACCAAGGCTGGTGGCGATGGCTTGCAGACTCCAGCTGAAGCTCGGGTTCGCCTGCAACAGGCTACGACGAAGTAGCAAACACTGACGACAGGGCCCGCGGCCGCTTCGACATAGCCGCGGGTCCTGTACTCACTTGAAAGGTTAAAAACTCATGGTTTCGATTACAGCGGAGCGAGCAGGAACGCATAAGCGGGGTCTCGCCCTTGACCAACTCCGAACCGCCGGTCTGGTTCTCGCAATCATCCTCTCAGGACTAGTTTTCCAATCTCAAACTTCTTCATTTTTCAGTAGTGAGAACCTGCTTACACTTTTGCGCTCCATGTCATCACTCGGAATTATGGCGTTTGCCCAGATGTTGGTGATTCTTCTAGGAGAGATTGATCTTTCCGTTGGTGCCATTTATGGCCTTGCGGCGACTACGGTTGCGGTGCTCTGGTTAGGTGGAGGGGCACTTCCGTTCCATGTTCCATTGATCTTCGCGCTACTCGCTGCATTCCTCGTGGCGATAGCTATTGGCGCTGCCAATGCGTTTCTCACGAGTGTCGTCAAAATCCCGTCGTTCATCGCAACTCTTGGTTTTCTAAGTCTTGCTCAGGGTTCAGAGTTGCTCTTGAGTAATGCCTCTACATTCAACCCCGCATACAACACTCCATTGCCATCGCGTGGGGAGTTAAGGTTTTTTCACATCCTTGGCGGATCTCAACTTCCCTTTGGGGTTCCAATTCAAGTTGGGTGGCTCGCTGCAATGCTTGGGTTATTCTGGATTCTCCGACACCGCACGCTATTCGGTTTTCGACTCGTCGCCATCGGTGGAAATCCAACGGCGGCTCAAATTGGCAGGCTCCCGATTCGTCGTTACAAGTTTGTCGTATTCATATTGTCCGCCGTAATGGCGGCGCTGGCAGGGATTCTTGACTTTTCTTACGTTGGCTCTGTCGGTCCTAATTCCGGTGGCTCATTGGTGTTTCCAGTTATCGCTGCAGTGGTCATTGGTGGTGCCAGTCTTAACGGTGGTTGGGGAACCGTTTCCGGCACCCTTCTTGGCGCGGCGCTTCTCGCTGTCCTTGCAAACGGACTCGCATTACTTGGTGTCGGAGCGTTTGCGCAACTTCTCTTTGTTGGGTTCGTGACAATCGGTGCAGTGACGCTAGATCGAGTTACCCGTCAGTTAGCTAACAAACGCGCAAGCCGAGTGACTCAGTGACTCTGGTAGAAGTTCGAGGCGCTCGTAAGCGTTTTCGAAATACACGCGCACTTGACGGTGTCGATCTAACGCTTCGGTCGGGTGAAATTCTTGGTATTGCCGGACCAAATGGGGCGGGAAAGAGCACCCTGATGCGTGTTCTCTCCGGTGAAGAGAGTCTTGACTCTGGAGAGATTCTGATCGACGGGGAAATCCTGCTGGCGTCGCGCATTGGTGAACTTGTTGCCGTTGTGCACCAGGAGCCACAGGTATGGCTAAATTTGACGGTGGCAGAGAACCTTGTCGTCGGCAACGAGGATACGAGGTTTGGCCTACCAAGTATTTCAACAGAGCAGTTAAAGATTCTCGAACGTATCGGTATCGCCCACATCGCCGCGACGTCCCTTGCGGAATGTTCCCTTGCTGTTAGGCAACGCGTCGAAATAGCGCGTGCCCTCGTCCGCGATTCGCGAGTGTTACTTTTTGATGAGCCAAATTCGGCGTTAACTGACGATGAATCTCAAGCTCTCTTCCAATTTATGCACGAGTTAGCAGATACTGGCCATGTTGTAGCACTTGTCACTCACCGACTTGCCGAACTGGTCGAGCATTGCAATCGCGTGGTCGTGATCCGAGATGGTCGCGTTGCCACCGAGTTGACCGGCCATCTGCTTACCGAAACCGCGATTGCCGAAGAACTCGTGGCCGGACAACATCATGAGGCCAAATCTCGCGAGAGCACCTTTTCATCTCTTTCTCAACAAGAGTCAGTAGTCGCCACGCACGACTGGTGCGATACCCAAGGAGCATTTCTCAATATTTCGTTTGACGTCGCGCCCAGGGAAATCGTGGCGATTGTCGGCGTTGAAGGCTCTGGCGGTAGAGAGATCGTGGCCGCACTTGGGGGGATGCGTCCATCTCGCGGGGAAATCCGAGTTACAGAGATTTCTAGTCAAGGGGAGCACCACACCAAAATCGCCTATCTCTCTGCAGATCGTAAGGAGATGCTCTTCCACAACATGACCGTTGCCGACAATCTGGTTTCGCGCCTGGGGAGCCCAGTCATTGCAAATCGGTTTGGCTGGCTGCGCAGGCGCGACATTCGTGTTGAGGCATCCAGTCTGGTGAACCGATACTCGGTGCGCACCGACGGCGTGGAGCAGATGCTCACCTCGCTTAGCGGAGGTAATCAGCAGAAGGTCGCAATCGCTGCCGCGATGGCTTCAAATCCCTCCCTCCTGCTCGTCGAGGAACCCACTCGTGGAGTAGATGTCGGGAGCAAGCAGGATATCTACCAGATGCTCCGCGAATATGCAGATGGCGGTCGAGCAGTTATTGCTTTCTGTACAGAAGCTCCTGAGGCTTTTGAATTGGCTGACCGGGTTATGGTCATTCAACGCGGAATGTGTCGCGACACGTTGCGGCCGGCCGATTTTCCCGACATCCAATCCTTCGCTAGTGCGCTGGCGAAACTTGAGTTAATAAACATAGCGGTGCACTCCTCACATAAGTCGGCCCTTCTGGGAACGCCGGCGACTTCAATCGAAAGGAAGGATCTGGCGTGAACAAGCAGGTGCGTTGGCGAATTGGGATGGATACTGGTGGGACGTTCACCGACTTGGTGGCGCTCGCTGATACAGGTGAGATGCGCCTCTGCAAAGTGAGTTCAACGCCACAGAATCCATCTCAAGCCGTCTTTACCGCGCTTACGGATTCCGCAGTAGATCTGACCACGCAACTCGATGACTTTGTTCTGGGAACCACGATTGCCACAAACGCAGTAATCATGCGACGCGGTACCCCGGTAGTTCTATTGACCACAGCGGGATTCGAGGACGTGCTCTATATCCAGCGCATTGACCGCCCTGGACGTTATGACCTGCAGTGGGTGAAATCTGACCCGTACGCCAATCGACAACTCACGATAGGCGTTAATGAACGTGTTCTTGCTGACGGACAAACACGTGAGGTGCTCTCGGATGCCGAAGTCTACAGGGTTGTAGGTGCTGTAGCTGAACTTCTTCGCGTCGAACCGGAGGCAGCAATCGCTATTGCATTTCTTTTCAGCTACGTAAACGCCGAACACGAACGGAAGATCGCTGCAAAGCTGCGTGCAGCATTCCCAGGGACTCCGATTTCGCTATCAAGTGAGGTCTCACCGGTTTGGCGTGAATACGAGCGCACCGCCACTACGGCGATGGATGCATACGTAAGCACAATGGTACGAGAGTTTGCCAAAGGTCTTGAAGACGGGCTACGAAATGAAAACGTGGGCGGTTGGCATGCGCTAATGAAGTCCAACGGCGGTCAGGTTCCGCTCAATCACTCAGGGAAGCGTCCAATTGAACTCGTACTCTCTGGATTAGCTGGGGGCATGATTGCCGGCGCGTATTGGTCACGAGCGGTCGGATCGACAAAGGCGGTCACGTTAGACATGGGCGGTACGAGTGCTGATATCGGTGTGGTCGTTGATGGCCAGTTGCAGTACACAGGATTGTTCGAAGTCGAATGGGGTCTGCCGATCGCTGTTCCGATCATTGACGTATCGACCATCGGAGCCGGTGGTAGTTCAATCGCGTCGATCGGCGCGGACGGTCTGCTGCACGTAGGTCCGGCGAGTGCCGGTGCCGACCCAGGTCCTGCATGTTATGGGCGCGGAGGCGTCGATGCCACCGTGACGGATGCAAATGTGGTGATGGGTCGTCTCCACCCAGAGCACTTTCTGAATGGAGAATTGCTACTCGATGCGCAGCGCGCGACCTCAAGCCTCGAACCACTTGCATCTGTGCTAAACCTTGATGTAGCTGATACGGCAGACGCGATTCTCTCCCTCGCAGTTGAAAACATGGCTGGCACAGTGCGCTTAGTGACGGTAGATCGCGGACATGACTACCGGGAATTCGATCTAGTTGCCTTTGGTGGAGCAGGGCCGCTTCACGCTGTCGAAATCGCAAAACGGATGGGAATGCGCCGAGTCATCATTCCCCCTACCCCAGGACTTGTTTCTGCATTCGGGTCAATCATCGCCGATCAGAGAGTAGATCGTCGGACTACGGTAGTTCGTCGTCTCGATCAACCGGAAGCTCTTAAACTGCCTGAGGTCCTTGCAACCCTGGCCGCTGAGGTTCACGACGAGTTGTCTCTGCAGCGACGAGCCGACGAGCCTGGTGAAATCGTGATCACCACATATGTTTCTTGCCGATATCTCGGACAGAATTATGAGCAAGAGATCAGAACGTATCGAGGCCGCCACGACCAATCATTTGAATCATTGCTCGCTATCGATCCGCTTACTCCTAATTTCACCGATCATCTTGCAGATATGTTTCATGCTGCCCATCTCCGCGCCTATGGGTACGAGATGCGAGATCAAGTTATTCAATCGGTATATGTATCGGCGACGGCGACCATCGCTAGTAGCCCGGTGCAATTTGTGCCGTATCTTGCTGGTGTAGAAGAGCCACGTCTCGTTATACGCTCTTTACTTACCGCTCCTGGTACATGGGTCGATGCGGTCGTTGTTGATCGCAACGAACTCCAGCCAGGTTTCACTCTCGAAGGCCCAGCCGTGGTTGAGGAAGCTAATTCCACAACCTACGTTCCACCTGGATATCTGCTTGAGGTTGATCACACCTACTGCCTCATTCTTAGTTCGTTAACTGCTCCGAGTGTAAGGAATGACTCGTGATGACAACAAAGATGTCTTCCGAAGTTAACAAGGTCACCCTGACACTCATCCATCGGCAGCTTGTGAACATCTGTGACGAGATGGCCGTGTCGATGATGCGTACTGCATATTCACCCATCTTCTCCGAAGGGCTCGACTTTTCTACCTTGATCCTTGATCGCGAGGGCTACTTAATAGCCAATGCGGGATTGAATCCATCAATGCTTGGGGCCTCGTTATACGCAGCAACGTGGATCGTGCGTGAGGTTGGCGCGGGGAACTTTGCCGAGGGCGACGTATACGTCCATAACGATCCCTATCGCGGTGGCAGCCATATGCCCGAACACATGATGGTGATGCCGGTTTTTGAGGCTGGAGAACTGGTCGCTTTTATTGGAAATATTGCGCACATGGCTGAGATTGGTGGGATGGCCCCCGGATCATTTGCAGCGACAGCGACGGATGTTTACCAAGAAGGACTTCGATTACCTCCTGTTCTGCTTTACCGGAATGGTGAACCGGTTCAGGATATTTGGCGCATCATTCTGTCGAACCATCGCACACCCAAAGATTCTTGGGGTGATTTGCACGCGATGTATGGCTCTCTCAAGATAGGAAAGCGTCGACTCCTTCAGATGTTCGCAGACCGCGGTCTTGATGTAGTAACTCAAGTTTTCTCCGATATCCAGGACTACACGGAGAGGGGATTGCGCGAGAAAATCAGAGCGCTTCCGGATGGTATCTACCACGGCGAGGAATGGTTCGAAGACGATGGAATTACAGCGACGCCATATGGCGTCCGATTAAGCCTCATTGTCGATGGCGATGAAATTATCTTCGACTTCACCCGATCGGATCCGCAGGCTGACGGTCCAATCAACGCACCATATGTAGTCACAATGTCCGCCTCGCTGAATGCGTTGCTGTACATGATCGGCGGGGATTTGCCGGTCAACGCTGGGCTAAATCGCCCTGTGCGTATCGTCACCAAGGCCGGCACCATCTGCTGCGTACGACTCCCTGGATCCTGTGTTGGAGGTCAGACGGAGTATCAACCACGGATCATGGAGATGATCATGGGAAAGGTGCTTGGGCCGATCTTGCCGGAGATGACTACTGCCGCTAGCGGCAATACGTCCCTCAACTTTCTTTTCGGTGGTTTAGACCCGCGAACCGGTGATTACTACGCTCACTACCATTTCGAAGCTACTGGGTGGGGTGGGCGAGCGCATACAGATGGCAATAACGCCACCATGCCCCCGCACGCTAACTGCCGTAATACACCAGTCGAGATCTTCGAGAGCCGCTGGCCCTGGATACATGAGCAATACACCTTGGCCAGGCAAGAAGTAGGACACGGTGAACATCGCGGTGGCGCTGGAGTTGTGCGAGTTATCGAAGTTGCAGCCGAAACAATCACAGTTAGCGCTCTCTCTGATCGTGCTAGCCAAGCACCATGGGGTGCTTTCGGTGGTGGAGACGGCAGTCTTACGCGTATTGAGATAAGCCCGGCAGGTAGGACGGACTTCGTCAGTTTCCAGGAGCACTTTCGGCTTATCAGTCCAACCAAGTTCACCAATATTCGCCTTCATCGCGGCGACCGAGTTCGCCTCAGCTCTCCGTCGGGCGGTGGGTATGGCCTCCCAGAAAAGCGGGACTCAGAATTGGTGGCCATCGATGTCAAAGACGGCTATATCACTCACGACCAAGCCACCTCCATCTACCGCGTCATTTTGGACGAAAAAGGTCGCCCCGATGACTCTCTGACTATTGCTCTTCGGAAGGAAAGTGGACGATGAGTTGGCAGGAACTGCGCAAACCTTGGCACGACACCAGCGTCGATTATTGCGACGTGTGTGGCAATTTGCTGATTCACAACTACTGGGAATTCGACTCCGAAGGGGAGATCTTGCGCGCTTGCCGTCAAGACGATGAAAGTCTTTGGGCTCGGCTTCAGTCTTTTCGCGAGACCTATCCGTCAATAGTTGCGAAATCCCTTTCTACACGCCAATCGACTGATGCCGGGCTTCCGGCCATAAAGGAGTGACGGTCATGATGAAGAGCCCGCTCGATGCCCCTACATTTCCCTATCAGCATGGTCTCCCTATCAGTTCGGGACGATTTGCCGATGGTGCACACTTCCGGATTGAGATTCCCAGCGTTGAGGGTCCAGCCGTAATGGAGGCCGCGCTCGATGCGGCACGGCATCACGACTTGACGATTAATCGCGTATCGCAAGGTTCGGGCGCGATGCTGATGAAAAACTCCGAGCTCACGGATATGGCCGCCTTAGGTAAAGAGAACGGTATTGAGGTCTGTCTTTTTGTTGGCCCGCGTGAGTCTTTTGATATAGGCGTTAGTGCACACTCCTTGGGTGGCGGTGGTCTATCCGGTCAATTGCGGGGGATCCGTCAACTCTCCTACGGCGTTGAGGACGTGCTCCGTGCGCTAGAGGCCGGCATTCGGAGTTTTCTCATACCCGATATCGGATTACTTGCGATCGTGGCAGGGATGCAACGAACGGGGGCGATCCCAAGTGATTGCGTCTGGAAGATGAGTGTTGCTCTGGCGCCGTCAAACCCGGCAGCGATGCGGGTGCTTGCCGATCTTGGAGCAACAACCATTAACGTGCCGTCAGACATGTCTTTTACGGATCTTGCGGAGATGAGAGCCGCCGTCGACCTGCCTATCGATCTCTACCTAGAGGCGCCCGATAGTCTTGGAGGCGTGGTTCGCGGACATGAAATCGCGGATCTAGTCGCAGTCGGCGCACCGATGTATGCGAAGTTCGGACTTCGAAATGCGCGAGATGTCTATCCTGCAGCAGACCATATCCTTGCGGAGGCGAGTATGAATGTACGCGCAAAAGTCGGACGTGCTGCGGTTGCACTCGAATGGCTTGCAAGATCCGGTAGCGATGCGGTGCAGTCGAAGCCCTTTGCCCAAGGCCTTGCGGTACCGCGTTAGCACCTCGAGAAGGGTTGGATCGGGTGGAAGGACTCCGTAGTGCTGAATGGTTCGCTGGCGATGATGAGGTCGCCCTACTTCATCGCGTAGCCATGCGATCGGCGGGACTAGACGTCTCTGTAAGAGCTGATCGTCCGGTAATCGGCATTGCAGATTCCGCCAGTGAGCTCAATCCGTGCAACCTCCCGTTGCGCGCCTTGGCAGAGGCCGTGCGTGAGGGCGTCCTAGAAGCCGGCGGTATTCCAGCACGGTTTCCGACCATGTCGTTGGGTGAAGATCTCATGAAACCCAGTGCATTTCTTTACCGGAACTTGCTTTCAATGGAGATCGAAGAAACCTTACGTTCCAACCCGTTGGATGGAGCGGTGTTGCTAGCTAATTGCGACAAGACTGTTCCAGCGGTGCTGATGGGCGCAGCAAGTGCCGACCTGCCTGCCATCGTGGTTCTCGGAGGCGCCCGTAGCCCGGCCATGTTCGGCGGTCGACGGCTCGGTACTGGAACGGATCTCTGGCGTCTTTGGGACGATCATCGGACAGGACGCCTTGACGACCAAGGATGGGTTGAAGTCGAGCGGTGTTTGTCCTGCAGCCTTGGTGCCTGCAACACCATGGGTACCGCATCGACTATGGCCATCTTGACCGAGACCCTGGGGATGGCAATGCCAGGATCCTCCACGATTCCGGCGGGTGACCCTGCTTCACTCGATGCAGCCAGAGCCGCTGGACGACGAGCGGTGGAACTGGTTCGTCTCCAGTTACTTCCTTCACAAATAATGACTTCGGCCGCCTTCAACAACGCTTGGCGAGTTCTTCACGCAATTGGTGGATCCACCAACGCGATCATCCATCTCTGCGCCATCGCAGGTCGGTTGGCAATTCGTTCCGGGCTTGACGAGTTGGTAGCCAACGGGCGCGGCACTCCGCTACTTGCAGATGTCGAGCCATCGGGCAAGGCCTTAATCCAGGACTTCCATGCAGTTGGCGGGGTTCCGGCACTGCTGCGCGAAATTGCCGACTTGCTCGACACTCGCGCGTTAAGTGTTGTCGGGACGTTAGGTGACATCTTGACTGCAGTTCCGGAGCGAGCAGTTGATTCTGCGATCCGTACTCGCGCAAATCCCCTTTGCACCGATGGATCCTTCGCAGTCGTACGCGGCACCCTTGCGCCCGACGGTGCAGTGATCAAGACATCTGCCGCCAGCCCTGAGTTATTCCGTCATCAAGGTCCTGCAGTTGTTTTTCGCGATTACCACGATATGCGCTCGCGAATCGATGATCCGAACCTTGAAGTGACTCCGGAGAGCGTTCTAGTGCTGGCTGGCTGTGGACCGATCGGTGTTCCAGGCATGCCGGAGTGGGGAATGATTCCTATTCCTGCCAAACTTGTTGCAGCCGGAGTCACCGACATGGTTCGGGTCACCGATGCGCGAATGAGTGGTACGTCATTTGGAACCGTTCTTCTACATGCAGCCCCCGAAGCAGCCGCTGGCGGTCCGCTCGCGCTCGTTCAGGATGGCGACATTATTGTTCTCGACGTGGAGGCTGGTCTTCTTGACCTTGACGTCTCCGCTGACGAATTGGAGCGACGTCGAACAGTTTGGACACCGCCACAATCGCTACATCTGCGGGGTTGGCCGGCTCTTTATCAACGTTCAGTAACCCAAGCACCGGAAGGATGTGACTTCGACTTCCTAAGGGCCCCAACTGAGCAGCACCGCCGCGTGGTCCCTCCTGTAGTAGGTAGGTCGTGATACCAGTTTTCCTGTGTTGAGCGTTGATCCAATAACTTATCGCCTGTTCGCAACTTGTAGAGATCATTGAAGACGGCCCACCCGCTGGTTTTTCTAGCGAAGTGGCCATAGATCACTGCACTACCTTGTTCCCCTGGCTTTGGACCCAGTTTGTACCAACCCACGTGGCCATGCCCCTTTGGCACATCGATTTCTTTTGTTGTAGTAAGGCCGATACGTTCGACGACAGCATTGACCTTGATGCTCGGGATTTTGAGGCGTACGGGGGTCCAAATCCGAGTTTCCTTGGCGACATATTTGGTCGATGAATTCAACCCGGTATGCGGAAACGTAGGAATGAAGATGGGGCCTGAAGTTGTGACCATATGGTGCAAGTCTTTGGAGTCGCGCCGAGAGTGACGCTCCCGCTGGAATCCCAAGCGGAGGCGATTACGCCCCATACGCTGGAGCGATAACGTCGCTTATTAACACGACGAGTAGTAAGGGGATGGAGAGCGCCCTACTGAGTCTCTTCACGGATCTCTTCTCTTAGAACGTCGGGGCATCGCCACGCAATCAGACTGGGTCCTAAATTCCGCGTGCCGCAAAATGTCCTCTACCTACGACCAGAAGTAAAGGAAGTGGAGCGATTCTCCATCAAATCGAAGACGTAAAAGTTCTTAGTATTTCAATCTCGCCCGCTGTTATCTCAGTGGCGATTCTGTTCTGAGGGGGTGGGAGTGGGCAGTTATAGGCATCTGAGAAACCGCAGGGTGGAATGATCGCTCGGTTAAAGTCAAGAACCACTTCGCCACCGGAAACCGCATCGGATCCCGCTGCCCAGTCGACGAAGAGAAACCTGCCAGATGGGTAAGTTCTAAATCTTGGGTCTTGGTGGAGATTTGTATGATCTGCAAAGACGAGGAGGAGTTCTCCATCGTCATCAAAGGCACTGAGGTTGTAATCCCTGCCATCGATGGTGACGTGAATGTCTCCAGGGACAGCCAGTTCACGAGTCAACCCGCTATCGCGAAGGTGCTCGAATGGGATGGTGCGTCCTTCGGGGGCGCGTTTGAAGATTCCTCTGATAATCCATGCTGGATCAAAGGGGAAAGTGCTTATGCCCTGGAAAGTCTTGATCGCATCTGACTGAGAATCCCAAAATCGAAGACCGCGCTCCTTAGTATCGGTCAATATGTTCCGCCGATCGACGGAGGTAACGCGCACACTGGCGGGCTCGGATTTAGCGGCCTCCTCGGCGGTGAGAGTCTCGTCCTCAGCAAGCCAACGAGTTTCGATTAGAGCGAGATGGCCCAGAGGAGTGATAAGGCTCGCAGACCGCTCCTTACGCCATGTCTCAAATTCAAGTTCGCGATGCAAATCATCTGTCATATTGAAGATCGGGCTCCATCCGTGAGTGAGGTGGTATCGAACTATCTGGCTAGCCTTGGCACTGCTGAGATAAGGCTGCGGGTATATTCATGCTTGGGTCGTGAAAGAATTTCGTGAATCAGACCTTGCTCTACGATACGTCCTTGGTTTAGCACTACCACTTCGTGGCAGAGCGAGGCAACGACACTCACGTCATGTGAGACCATCACAATTGTAAGTTGACGCTCATCACCCAACCTGCGCAACAACTCGATAACCTCGATGCGCGTTGAGACATCGAGAGCGCTGGTTGGCTCATCCGCGATCAGGACCGAGGGATGGGTGGCGAGCGCGCGAGCGATTGCAACCCGTTGACGTTGCCCACCAGAAAGTTCATGGGGATATCGCAGTCCAATGCTCTCGACTAACTCAACGGCCTTCAAGGATTCCTTCACGCGTTCGTCAATGGCACCTTGATTCGACAGCAGCTTCAAAGAACGGATGGGTTCAGCAACAATGCTGTCAACTCTCCGTCGTGGGTCTAAAGAGGCATAAGGGTCCTGGAAAACAGCCTGAACTGCGGTTCGGAACTGAACGACTTGCTGGCGGCTCTTTAACAGCAATGGTTGGTCGCGGAAGAGTACTTGACCTTGCGACGGAGAGGTGAGACCTAGAAGGAGAGAGAGCAGAGTTGACTTGCCAGCGCCTGACTCACCAATCACGCCAAGGTTGCTCCCTGAATCGACAACTAAGCTAATCGATGAGATACCAACCGAATTGGTTTCGCCGCGGCTGGCTCGATATTGGAAGGTAGCGTTCCTCAATTCCAGAAGTCTCACGATTTATGCCTCCAGTGCGGAATCTAGGAGACGGGCGTTTCTCAGTAGTTCTACTGTGTACGGGTGCGCCGGCGAAGCCAAGAGCTTCTCGACTGGCAAGTCTTCAACAAATTCGCCATGCCTCATAACGAGAACACGATCCGCCACCTGTGAAACGACGGCCAAGTCGTGTGTTATGAAAATAAGAGACATGGCTCGTTCTGAGACTAATCTTTCGATTAATTTCAAGATTTCACCTTGGACGGTTACGTCCAAAGCCGTCGTTGGTTCGTCAGTTATCAAAAGCCTTGGTTTGCATGCGATTGCTGCCGCAATTGCCACTCGTTGACGCTCACCTCCAGAGATCTCATGCGGGTAGGCGTCCGCTATCCGACGAGAATTTGCCAACTGGACTTCCTCAAGTGCCGCATTTACCGCAATGCGTAATTTGGCTCCACGAAGTCCAAAGTGGCGCCGAAGCGGTTCGGCGACTTGGTTTCCAACCTTCATTAATGGGTCAAGAGCACTCGCTGGCTCCTGGAAAACAACCGCAATTTCTTTGCCCCGAATTCTTTGCATTTCGCGATCTGAGATTCGGCTGATTTCCTGCTCACCAAAGAAAATATTTCCACTTGAAGTTAGAGATCTGGGAAGTAAACCTGTTATTGCAAGTGCCGTTAATGACTTACCAGAACCAGATTCACCGATTAATCCCACCCGTTCGCCATCTGCAATGTCGAAACTAATGTCACGGAGCAGATCATGGGAAGGTTGCGACAAAGACCTCCGAGAGCGATCGGCCTTCACAGCCACACTCAGTCCCTCGACTCTCAGAATATCGGTCAACTGACACCTCTTTGAGTTGGGTCCAATAATTCTCGCAACCCGTCCGCGATGAAATTCATTCCTAGTACCAGCAGAATGATCGCGATGCCTGGCGCAATTGCACCAAGTGGCGCTGTCAAGACTGTTGATTGCGCCTCGCGTAGGAGTCTGCCCCATGAATAGCTTGGTGGTGGTGCGCCGAGACCGAGATAAGAAAGACCCGCTTCTGTCAGCACGGCAACGCCATAAATAATTGCTAAATTCACTATGAGAGTAGGCCACAAGTTCGGAAGCACATGGCCTCGAAGGATCCCCCAACGACTCGTCCCGCAGGTTCTGGCTGCAACAACATACTGTTGGGTGAGGATCCGCTTGGCGAGAGTTCGGGTTAGTCGCGAAACGATTGCTGAAGCCGCAATTCCAATCGCCAAAATTGCTGCCCAGAGCGAGGCGCCTTCGGCAGCGATAATCAACATGGCCAACAACAGAGTTGGGAAGGCGATCAAGGTGTCAAAAACGGAGGCCAGTGTGTCATCAATCCAACCTGGGAAGAAGGCGGCGAGCAATCCAAGGAACGCTCCAATTATCAATGCAATAGTCGTCGCACCGATTCCTACCGTAAGTGCGATGCGCGAGCCCGCAATCAACTGGCTGAAGAGATCTCTTCCTAGCTGGTCGGTTCCAAGAAGGTGTGCAGAACTAGGTCCTTCCAGGCGCCCGCCGCTCGTGTCATCGAGATGATAGGGGGACCAGAAGAGTGAGATCAGCGCGACGAGAAAGATCAAACCGGTGAAGCTGAGGCCGATTGTGAAGGTCGGGGAGCCACGAAATACTGAGAATCTGCGGCGTACCGACGCGCTCTCTCTCATTGCTTGCCTACAAATCTTGTGCTCCGCAGTCTTGGATCAACCACTCTTTGAATTGTGTCGGCGAGAAATCCAATGACAAGTACAAGGAAAGTTGTGAGGAGCAGAACCCCCTGGATATTCGGGTAATCATGTTGTGCAATTGCCTTCACCAGCATGCTTCCAAGACCAGGCAATGTGAAAACACTCTCGACTATGACCGCGCCAAGAAACGTGGATGCTAGTTCAATTCCTAAAATTGATATGAATGGTACCGAGGCGTTTCGCATTCCATGACGAAGGAAGGCTTCGCCGAAGCTACTTCCAAGCGAGCGAGCAGTCCTGATGTAATCACTATCCAGAACATCGACGGTTACCGACTTTACATATCTAGTCATTGACGAGGACATAACGATGACAATCGTTGTGATGGGCAGAGTCAGTGACCAGAGCGCGCTGGTTGGGGTATGCCAACCTTCTTGAGGAAATCCACTGGATGGAAACCAGCCAAACCTCAGAGCAAATATCCAGACCAGAATCAATCCGACCCAGAAGACGGGAACCGCGATTCCCAATTGTGAGAAACCAGATAGGAGAATTCCGAACCAGCGGCGGGCGTAGTAAGCGGCCAAGAATCCAGCGACTAAGGAAATTAACGCAGCAATAGTGAAAGAGATCAGGGTGAGGGGCAGGGTGATAAGAAGAGCAGCGCCGATTCCAGGTAACACTGGTAATCCACTGACGTACGATTTTCCGAGATCTAATCTCAATAAGGCGTCGGCCCAACTGACAAATTGATCTATGACAGATCTGTCTGCTCCAACCTGGTGGCGAGCGGCCGCAATTTGATCCGGAGTTGCATTAATCGACAGCAGGGCATTGGAAGGGTCACCTGGCAGGAGCCGCAGCAGGAGGAATATGACAACGATTGCGACCAGAAGAGAGATGATCAAGAAAATAAATCGGCGAACTAAATCCCTTGCCAATTTAAGTACCTCCTTGATGACTCAGTACCCAATGGTCCAGGGGGAAAGGGTATGGCTGTCTCTGACTTGGCCATCGCCAAGTCAGAGACAGCCATACCCTTTCCGATAAGTCGAACTTATCCCTTTGTAATGTTATATGCGTAAAACTGAGAGTTCAGGCCGTTAATCGGGTAACCCTTCACAGTGCTCTTGGAGATCACGATTTGAGGGTAGAGGTAGAGCCAGGCGCTTGCAGCGTCAGCTGCGATCTGCTTATTAACAAGCTTTAACTTCGCGGTCTGCTCTGCAGTCGTCTTGGCGGCCTCAGCCTGAGCGACCCATTGAGTCACCTTGGCGTTGTTGTATCCCCAGTAGAAGTCCGGGTTTCCATACCAGACGACATCGCGGTCATTGACGTGTTCCTGGAGGGTAGCCTGGAAATCTTTAGCTTTGAAGACTTTGGAGTACCACTGGTCGGCCGAAATGGAATTGATCTTTACTGTCACGTTGATCTTGGCCAATTCAGACTTGAGGAATTCAGCAACAATCGGATGCGGGTCGTACGTTGGGGTATCGAGAGTGAAAGTGAAGCCCTTGGCCAGGCCAGCCTTTGCCAGCAGTTTCTTAGCAAGGGCAACGTTGTACGGGTTTGCATCGTTCAGATTCAGGTACCAGGGGTCAGTTGGCGGAACCATGGAACCAATTAAAGTTCCGTGATTTCCCCAGATCGATTGGAGCAACTTCTTCCGGTTGACTGCCGAATAGATCGCCTTACGTACGTCGATCTTGTTGAAGGGGGCAACCCTGTCATTAAAGGCCAAGAGCTCCTTCGTAGTAGACGCGCCATTTGACACTGTGTAATTCTTTTTTGACTCAAATTGTTTTAGCGCATCCGGGTTCTGCACCGACGTAATGACGTCGATCTGATTAGAGAGGAGAGCATTACTCAATGCGCTCGCATCAGTGAAGTACTTGAAAACAACGCCAGCGTTCTTTGCTTTGGTTCCCCAGTACGTAGGCCAGCGCTCGAGTGACAAGGAGCTACCACGTGTCCACTTTCCGAGGACATATGGTCCAGTGCCATCCTCCGACGTACTGATGTCAGTCTTTGTTGAATTGATAATCCAGATGTAACTGAGGTTGTAGATAAAGGAGATCGATGGGGCGCTAAGTTTCACGACGACAGTCAGATCATTTGGTGTAGTTACGCTAGCCACCGCAGTGAAGCTGCTCTTCCGAGCGGATTGTGAAGTAGGTGCGGTTACCGCGTTGATGCTTGCCTTCACATCAGCAGAGGTCAATGCTTTGCCAGAATGAAACTTAATTCCTGATTTCAATTTGATGGTGTAGGTAAGGCGATCACTGCTCAGCGTGTATCCCGTGGCGAGTAGCTTCTCAACTTTTCCATTGTCGTCAAGCTTGAAGAGCCCTTCATAGACATTTCCATTAAAGGCCTCAGTAATACCCTGACCACCACCAGCTAGGTTGCTGAGATTCTGCGGTTCATAGAGCGAGCCGATATTAATCGTTGCAGAATTACTGGTAGCACCCCAAGAACTTGGAGCTGTGCTCAAAATAAGCGATGCGGCGACAATTCCAGTAGCCACAAGCAATCTTCTTGTTCTTTTCATGTTTTGCCTTTCATTAAGCCAGTGATTATGAGAATGAGAATTCAAGATGTGGGGGGGAAAATTACGAAATTGAATCGGGGTCAGCGGTTGGGAGTCGACACTGATGTAGCGCGAGATTGCAATAGTCAATCGTCCGTCTTTTTGTCAGAGACAATCGCGAAGTCATATTAGGATGGTACATAGATCTACTACTTTCTCATAAATTCTCGTTACACCTTTAAGCGAATGAGTTGCAGGTAGTCGCCACCAAAGACCGTGTATCAGCTGGCATCTAGTCGGACGCAGCAGTACCCGGCTTCTGGCGCCAGACGAGGTGTGTATCTTTCCAATTCACCGATCCCCTCGACGACACCAGCAATGAATTCGAAATTCATTCGGCAAATTAGGTCTCGATACTGCTCAGCCAAGTTATCGAATGGACAGTTCCGCATCGTGATCTGCCTGCCCTGCACCTTGGGTTCGTAACCATTCTGGGCTAGCACTTCAATTAGTGCCACATCTCGCGCGGAGCCATCCTGTTGTTGTGGATTCTGGGCACCTGCGAGTTGGCCTGATTCACGAGCGACCTGCGCTACGGCCTCGCCGATGGCCATTCCATCAGAATCGGCGCGCGTTATTGCGTCGGCGAGAAGAGAGCCGGCGAGATCGTATTGGCGAGGGGGGAGCGAGATGTCGAACTCGCGGTCCGTCCGACCGTAGAGCTTGGTGGGGCGACCTGCCCCAGGACCACTCTTGCCAGTCAGGCGCTGGTAGCGAACTTTTAGTAGGCCGGAATCAACGAGTTTTTCCAGATGAAAGGCGGCTACCGAGCGGGCCAGTTCGAGAGACTCTGCAACCTGATCCCGGCTGAGCCAGCCTCGGTCGGTCACCAGTCGGTAGGCGCGCCGACTCAGCGGGTTCTCTAATGAGGCGACCCCCTTTACTTGGTCGTTGAAGGTATCTAGGTTCACGGGACCATTCTAAAACATAATTCACTTGACTGAATAGGGGTAGTTGGTGTTCTATAAACAATAACACCAACTTTTAGAAAGGACTTCTAATGAGCGCTCCTCAGATCGATCGGAATAAAGGCCGCGTGCTAAGTGAGGCACACGACTGGAGCAACCCGGTATTTCAGGCATTTACGCTCCTTCGAATCGCTTTTACCGTCGCGCCGATCCTCTTCGGTCTCGATAAGTTCGCACACGTCCTCGTCAACTGGGATATCTACCTCGCCCCCCGGCTGGATCGGATAATTCCGGGAACCGCACACCAGGCGATGTACGCCGTCGGGGCCATTGAAATTGTGGCTGGGCTGGTTGTTGCCCTCCGACCCAAGTACGGAAGTCTGCTCGTCTCCGTCTGGCTCCTGGGTATCATCGCCAACTTGCTCCTCATTCCGGGCTTCTACGATATTGCGCTCCGCGACTTCGGCCTCTTTCTGGCGGCCACGACTCTCTTCCGCCTGGCCAGTTTCTTCGATTCTCGGCCACTCCTTCCGCGAAGGTAATTGATTCCGCACATTGTTACTGTCGGATTTAGCGTGAATCCGAGGTTGAAGGTGGAGTATCTACTAAATGGAGGAGACGTCATGAACGCCAAAAGTACGCTCGTGATCGTGGGCGGTGGCCTGGCCGCTGCCAAGGCCGCAGAAGCCGCACGGGGTTGTGGTTTCGAAGGTCGGGTTCTCATTATCGGTGACGAGTCGACGCCTCCGTATGAACGACCCCCACTCTCCAAAGCGGTTCTTCGCGGCGAGAAGCCGGCGAGTTCTACCCAGGTGCACGATGGCGCTTTCTATGTGGATAACGGGATTGAACTAATCACCGGCGTCGCCGTTTTGGAGGCGGACCTCGATACTCGACGCGTTCGGCTGGCCGATGGTCAGGCAATCGGATTCGATGCTCTAATTCTGGCTACCGGTGCGCAATCACGACGACTCGAGATCCCAGGAGTCAATCTCGAGGGCGTCCACTACCTCCGCACCATCGATGAAGCGGCAAAGTTGCAAGATGCGATCAAAGGGGCGAGTCGCGTCGCCGTCATTGGTGCCGGCTGGATTGGCTCAGAGGTCACCGCTTCCGCGCGCCAAATGGGGGCCGAAGTTGTGCTCGTCGATCCTGAGCTCTTCCCTCTCCAGCGGGTTCTTGGTACCAGAGTCGGCAGTTTCTTCCGTCAACTTCAAAGTGATCACGGAGTCGACCTCCGGCTTGGCGTGGGCGTGACAGAGATACGTGGCGATCGGTCGGTAGCGCAGGTCCTCCTTGCCGACGGCCGAATTGAACGAGCCGATGTCGTTGTCATCGGAGTCGGAGCCGTTCCGAGAGTCGAGTTGGCGGTCGCGGCTGGTCTCAAGGTGGAGAACGGAATCGTCGTCAACGCAAATTTAGAGACGAGCGCAGCAGGCGTCTATGCAGCAGGCGATGTAGCAAGCGCCTGGCATCCGCACTACAAAAACCATCTACGCGTCGAACACTGGGCCAACGCCCGTTACCAAGGAGGGGCGGCCGGAGAAAATGCCGTTGGGCCACATGAGAAATACGATCGGCTGCCATACTTCTACTCCGATCAGTACGACGTCAGCCTTGAGTATGTGGGCCACGCTGAACGGGAGGATGAGGTTGTAATAAGGGGAGATCTGGAGAAGCGTGAGTTCATCGCGTTTTATCACCGCGAGGGCGTGCTTACCGCGGCGTTGACCGTCAATGTCACCAAGGTTTTCAAGGACATCAAGTTGATGATCGCAGCCGGGACCAAATTGGATCTGCATTCCCTTGCAGATGTGAGCGTCCCGCTTAGCGAATTGAGTCAAGTACAGGGCTGATGTAGCGCATATTCCTGGCAGCCTCAGGTTAGGGATCGTGATCGATATCTTCCAAGGGGCCGAATGGCTAGTATCTTTTCTAAGAGTTTTAGAGGGGACTTGCTGTGGCGCGGGTTGTGATTTTGGGTGCTGGAATCTCGGGCCATACCGCGGCGCTGCATCTGAGGCGCATGTTAAAGAAGCCGCACGAGGTCGTGGTTGTCTCGCCCGAAGCGAAGTGGAATTGGATTCCATCGAATATTTGGGTTGGTGTTGGACGGATGACTGCTGCTCAGGTGACGTTGGCACTTGCGCCTGTCTATAAGCGCAAAGGAATTGTCTTTCATCAAGCGCTCGGCGTTGCCATTCATCCTGAAGGGGATGACGGAAATTCCAGGCCTTATGTCGATGTCACCTACACCGATCCTTCGCGGGTTGGCGTTGAAGCCAAGATCGAATATGACTACTTGATTAATGCAACAGGTCCCAAACTCAACTTCGCTGCGACGCCAGGACTTGGCCCCGAAGGCCACACTGTTTCCGTGTGCACTGAAAGCCATGCGATTGAAGCTGCACAAGCACTAAAAGTTGTCATCAATAAACTCAAGCAAGGTCAGAAGCAGACCCTGGTAATCGGCGTGGGCCACGGCACATGCACCTGCGAAGGCGCTGCCTTCGAATACGCCTTCAATGTTGAACATGAGTTGCGCCAAGCTGGCGTTCGCGACCTGGCGGAGGTCATCTACCTCACCAATGAATTTGAATTGGGTGACTTCGGTGTGGGTGGCTTGACGTTTACGCAACGAGGATTTCAAACGAGTAGCAAGATCTGGACCGAATCCTTATTTCGCGAACGTGGGATTCGGGCGATTGTCCAGGCACATGTCGAAAGAATTGAGCCTGGTGTGATTCATTATGAGCAACTAGATGGTACGAAGAACTCGTTGAGTTTTGATTTCGCGATGCTTTTGCCACAATTCCGCGGCGTCGATTTGAAGGCGTACGACGCGCAAGGAACGGAGACAACATCTGAGATATTTGCACCAAATGGTTTTCTAAAAGTCGATGCTGATTACACCACCAAACCCTTCGAAGAGTGGCGTGCTGAGGATTGGCCTAACACTTATCAATCGCCGAAATATGCGAATCTATTTGGCGTCGGTATTGCCTTTGCCCCGCCACATCAAATCTCGCGGCCTCGCACCAGCCCAAATGGAACGCTTATTGCGCCGGCACCACCCCGTACTGGGATGCCTTCCGGAATCATGGGCAAATTGGCGGCTCGGAATATCACGGGAATGATCGAACGGGCTTCTA
>Ga0082335_1001283_pt1 | contig 54866 bp, 49 predicted proteins | sample Subgrocontami58m_FD_72375 | JGI IMG/M metagenome (GOLD analysis project Ga0082335, IMG submission 72375) | Subsurface groundwater microbial communities from S. Glens Falls, New York, USA - GMW37 contaminated, 5.8 m (SPADES assembly) (version 2) ... | reverse complement strand
CGTCCCTCCCAATAACGGTCATAGGAGGAGTTGTTGCGAAACACCAGAAGCAGGCCCAGCGCGACCCCGATGAGAGTGTGACCAAGGGCGTCGATAACCAGGGACAGACCGAGGTACATTTGAATTACGATGAGAAGAATGGTGAGCATGACCAGGGCGGCCACGCGTTTCCAGATGCGCTTGATTATGGTGCCACGAAATGAAGAAGTGATGCCCCACCAGTCGCGCGGGTCATATTTGATCATCGTCGGGTTCCTGCAAGAAAAGAATGGGAGTTTGCTGCTTCAGTGTGGAGGATAGTCAAAAATATCCGCAGAGTCACGGTAAATTCATTCTCAAGAGGCGCGTGCCCGGAGCCGACGATGGACGGGCGAATCTCGTGCCTCCCGCCGAGCGCGGGTGGAAATGATTTTCAGGATGGAGTTATACTGGCCATGAGGGATACCCTGATGATTTGGATGGCGGGGGCTATCCCCGCGGCAAGACTGCCGCGTTATACTAACAATCGACTTGTACCTAACTGAGGAGGATGGTCATGCGCATGCTGTCATGGGTAATGGGTGTATTCACCGGGGTTGGTCTGTTGGCGGGAGCGGCTGTCGCGCAGGAGAATTCAGGTTACCTCGGGAACAACTATTCGAAGCTGGAGGACGTCACAACGCCATCGGGACAGAAGGCCAGGCGCTGGCTGGCCCCCGACATGACGTCCGGCAAATACGACAAGGTGCTGCTGGAAAAAACGGTACTGTATCCAGAACCCGACGGCACCGATCAGATGAGCACGGCGACGATGAAGGAGATCACCGCGTATCTGGACGAAGCGTTGCGGCGCGAGCTTGGCGGCGCCATTCAGTTGGTCACGCAGCCCGGCCCGAAAACGTTGCGCATCAAGCCGGCAATCACCGCCGCGGCCGCGAAAGACCAGGGATTGAAGCCCCGTCAGTTGATTCCGGCCGCGTTCGTCATGGCGATGGCGAAGAAAGCGGCCGGAAAGGCGCCGAAGGAAGCGACGATTTCGGTCGAGTATGAGTTGCGGGACGCCCAAACCAACGACCTGGTCGGGGCGGGCATGCGGGAAGGAACCGGGCGGAAGCTCGAAAAACCGACCGACCGCGTAACGGTCGCGGATTTCAAACCGGTGATCGACGGCTGGGCGAAGGACGCGCGCATGTTCTTCCAGCCGAAGCAAAAGTAATAACCGGTAGCCGAAAAAAAGCCCCGCATGGGGCTTTTTTTTCGTGGTGGAACACAGATCCACTTACATGGTTTTACGCAGTGCAATCAGCTCCTGCTCGAATTCATCCAGATTAATGCTGCCAAGCCGGGGAAATTCCAGATTCAGGATGACGTAAACTGCGCCCGCCATCAATACAATGAATACGAGGGCTAAGAACCAATCACGCTTTTGCTCGATGCCCATGCCGTATCCGGAGAGCAGCGATCCGATCAGGGCCAAAAGCATCAGCGCCTGCCAGATAATCGGCGGCGGATGAAATTTCATGGCCAGCCGCTGCTCGTCAAAGGCATCGAACATGGTTGAAATTTCAGGCAGTATTTGCGCGGCGACCAGCTTTTGCAAATCGCCTGTTTTCTCAACCGACGCTACGGCAGCCCGCCACAACTGATTGGCGAGCGCAGACTGCGCCTGGACTTTTGCCTCGAGCGCGGCCGTATCACCCACATTCCGATAAAGCGTAATCCGGTGATCGAGATAGCTCTTGAATAATTCACGAATCCCGGGTTGATCTTCCTTGTTGAGCCGATCAACCGACATATAAGCAGTGCCCATGGTGAGCAGCTCTTTAACGATGAGTCCCCTGCGCTGATCGTAGCGGTCGGAAGCCCCGGAAAAAGTAAAGGCGATCAGCAGCGCCAATAAGCCGAATATCGCCGCCACGAAAGTATCGCTGGCACCAGCTTTGCTGACTTGGTGACTCACTGAAAAATAGCGTCCGGTCCGCCAGCCAATCTCGCTCATCAGGAGCATTCCAACCAGCAGCACCCATGGCAAAAGACCCGATGCCAGTAAATGAATTCTCATGCTTTCGCTCATCCCGTATCCCGTGGGCCATTGCGTTCAGATTCTGCCGAGAAACAGATAAAAACTTCGCGCCCCGCCGACTGCGTACCCGTAGCCGAAATACAGCGGGCCCACGAAGGTATCCATGCCGAAGAACAGCGAGCCCGATTTCTGCAGTCCGGTCGGACTGCCCGGCACCAGCGGGCTGCCGATGCGGCCCGCCTCCAGAGAAAAGCCGCCGTAGAGTCCTTCCAGCAGATCCTGGCGCGCCAGCTTGTGGTAATACATCGCCCGGCCGAACGCCAGCGATTGGCCCACCAGCGCGCCGGAGCGAAAGCCCGACTGATTCAGAAAGCCGCCCGAATGAAACTGGTCGTACGCCGGCAGCGGCGAGCTGCCGATTTTGTCGCCGGCCTTGAGCGTGAAGTTGAACGTATGGTCGCCCGCGCTGAAAACGCGGCTGGCATCCACGCTCCATTTGGTGTACGCATCGTCGGCGCCGAGGGCGCCGCGCGAGCCGGTTATGTTCGCGGAAGCCTGGTAACCGGCGCGCGGAAACGTCGCGCTGTCGAGTTGATCGACGAACACGCGCCCAACGTAGGCGCCTTGCGACACAGACCCGGTGCGCGGCGCGAAAGCGCCCAGGCCCGTGTCGAGGCTTGCCTTCAGCGAGCCGGTCATTACGCCCGCGCGCAGCTCGCCGTAGCGGGCAAACTGGCTGCCGACATCGACTTGCGCGCGCGTTGATTGCAGATCGTACTGCGCAAGCCGCTTGTTGCCTTGGTACAGATAAACCGGATAGCGCTCGAAATCGATCCGGGGCGCGACGAAAAAATACTGGCGCTCGTCGAGCGGCTGATAGAACTCCGACCTGAAACGGTTCGCACGTCCGACCTGCAGGTCATTGCGCCATTCGGCGCCGAGCGGGTTGAGCCATCGCTTGCGGTGGCTGGCCAGTATGTTGAAGAACGCGTCGCCCTGGAAATCGGCGGCGAGGCCAAGGCCGAAGCGCAGGTAATCCGGGCTCGGGTTTTCCACCGCATCGATCGCGAGCACGCGTTTGCCCGGCTCCTCGACCAGGCGGTAATTCACGTGCTCGAAGTCACCGGTGCCGTACAAGCGGCGCAAGTCGCGATCCAGCACCTGCTGGTCGATCGGCTGGTTGGGCCTGGTATCCATCAAGCTGGTGGCAGTCCGCGGATTGACGTGCGTCAGGTTCTCGAAGCGGATTTCGTCCACCGGCCGCAGGTCAGAGGGCACAAACGCGAGCTGGCGCTGGCGCAAGGCGGCATATTCCGCCGGCGGCAGGGCGAGCGGCGTCAGGCGTGCGCTCACCTTGCGTGCCGCCGCCTCGCCGATCGGCACCGTTTTCGGCAGGTGGTCGAAGTCCGCGGCGGAATAGTCGCCGAGTTCCGGCTCGATCAGGATATCGGTCGGCTTCAATGACGCGAGCGAAGCCTGCACGTTCTGCTCGGTGAGAATGTTGATCATCTGGCCGGTCACGCCGAGGATGGAGCTCAGTTGGTCGCGCTTGAGCAGCGGTGTGCCGAGATTGACCGCGATGACGATATCGGCGCCCATCGCGCGCGCGACATTGACCGGCAGATTGTTCGTCAGGCCGCCGTCAACGAGTATCATGCCCCCGGTCTCCGCCGGCGCGATCGCACCCGGCACCGACATGCTGGCGCGCATGATGTTGGCCAGCTCGCCCTCGCTGAACACCACCGGCTTGCCCGTCACGAGATCCGTGGCGACCGCGCGGTAGGGAATCGGCAACTCGTCGAACTTGCGGTAGCCTTTCGCCTTGGCCAGTTGACGCAGCACGGACTCCAGTTGCACGCCGGATACGATGCCTTTGGGCAACAACAGGTCGGTACCGCGAATGCCGATCTCCGGACCAAAAAGTATGGTGTAGTCATCCTGCTTGCGGCGGATCGATTGCTCCTGGCGCGGCGGCTTTTCCTTGAACAGCAGGTCGGTTGAAAGCCCGCGCGCCGCCAGTTCCATGTCGGCCGTGGTGGTTCCCGACGCATAGGACGCGCCGATGACGGATCCCATGCTGGTGCCGGCAATGCAGTCAATGGGCACCCGCAGTTCTTCCAGCACCTTCAACACGCCGATGTGCGCCGCGCCGCGCGCGCCGCCTCCCGACAGCACCAGGCAGATACGCGGCCGCTTGGCCGTCGCTGCCGCGCGGGCAGGCTCGTCCGCGGCGCTCGACAGCCCGGCATCGAGCACACCAGCCGCAAACGCGAGGCAGACGGCAAGGTTCGCAATGGAACGACGATGGGTACTCATGAACGCGCGCAACTCCTCCACCCTCTCACTCCTACCCTGGCGCTCTAATAATAGATCATCTCTTTAAAATCATTAAGAATACTTTGCAGTTTTGATTTCGCGCCCGTGCTTTCCGGTATCAGATCTTTTTCTCTTAACTGTCTATAGAGCGGGTGTTCAGCCCTGAGCTTCGCCAGGACTTCGTCAATGACTGGAGAGACGGACTGCAATTCAGCATACTGGTTCACCGTGCCGGAGAGTTTGTGGGGCGCAACACCGGGCTTTGTTTTGGCTTTCGCTGCTTCCGTCTCGCTGTCCGGGGGCCGGCGAATGGTAATCACCGTAATAACCTGAATGCCCGAATCAACCTTTTGCGAGCGCTTAAACAGATATTGAAGCACGGGAATGTCCTGGAGAATCGGGGTACCTGATTCGGAAAGCGACCTCTGCTGCCCAGTCAGTCCACTCACCACGAAGGACTCCCCAAACTTGAGCTTCGCATTGGCGGTAATCACGTTTCGATTTTGCTGCAGCAAGACTGACGAGTTGGCGGGCACCACGCCCGTCGCGATCGAGGAGCGGGTCGCACGCATTGAAACCAGTATGTTCTCGTCGTCCATAAAGGTCGGGGTTACCGTCAGGCTGACACCCACCGGCTTATCGACTATGGTACTCGCGCTGCTCGCGCTGCCTGCGATACCCAGAGTGATGTTCGCACCGCTGAAGAAAACCGCAGGCACGCGATCGATGGCGGCAAGCGTGGGGCGTGCGATCAACTCGCTCTTGGTATAGGCGGCGTTTGCGATGTTCAACGAATAACGAAGCACGTCGATCGAGTTCTCGACCGTATTGGCGATGACGAGGGTATTGGTCCGAATTTCCTCCTGAACATTGGTGCTCTGGGTGTAGGTGCGCGCTCGTTGCAGCGTAAAAATTGCAGCCAGTCCATCCAGCAGATTGATACCAAAATTCTTGCCCTTGCTCTCCTCGGATTGGATCACTGTCACTTCAATGATCGCCATCTTGGGCACCTCTCCCGGGCAGGGCGCAGGCAAAGGCGGAATAGTAATGTTCTCGTCAGAAGCGCCCAGGGCGTTAATGACGAGACCACCACTGTTCATTCCACCCTGTCCCGCTGCCATGCGCGTGGGTATTCCGGGCGCATCGTCGCAGCGGAACCATTTCTGGATCTGAGGCGGTGCGGCAACAGCGGGCTGCGGCGCACTACCTTGCGGCTGTGATGCAGGCGCCGCATCAGGGGGCGCCTGGGCAAGCAGAATAGGTCCCGGGCCGCGCTCGCCTCCTTTGACCGGGCCGCCTTCGCCCAGCGCGGTCTTGATAGCCAGGAGTTGATCCACGCGGCCCTGAAGGTACTTTGCATCGGCCCGGTCGCTTGTTGACTTGGCGTAATCCGCAACAAGGGCCCGGGCGCGTTCCGGTTGCTGTGCCAGAGCGGCGTGGATCGCTTTCAGCCGGTACAAAAGTGGATTGCCCCATTTCGCCCGCTCGAGCTCGCTGGCAGCCCAGTACGATGTAGTCAGGTCGCCATCGAAAGCAGCCGCCTGCGCCAGGCCGTAAAGCGCATCGGCAGACTGATGGTTCGCGTCCACCGCCATGGCAAATGCCTGTTTCGCAGATTCACGATCCCTGGCATCGAGGAACAGCCGGCCTAATTGCAGGTAGGCAATGCCCTCCATCGAGGGGTCCTGCAGCAACGCGGTACGATAGCCCGATCTGGCCAGGGCGAAACTTTCGGCCTCTCCGCGAAGGTAATTTTGGTGGTAAGCAAGCGCGTTCAGAAAATGCAGATTCGCATTGTTGAAATCGAATTTCAGGGCCGTGTTGAAAACGGCCTGCGCCTTGTCCAGCTCGCCCTTGAGCAGAAAGTCGACCCCGCTGCGAATCAGGATTTGCGACGGCGTGAGGCCGCTTTCCAGCGCGGCTTTGGCATCCGCTTCGCTATTGATTTGCGTAACATTCGCGCGGCTTGACGAAAAGGTGCTGGACCATGGTGACTTGAATTCGTCCAAGGTCCCGCAGCCTGAAACCGTCAGCCCGATTGCTGCGATATAGAGGAAATTCTTGTGCAGAAAATTCACCTTTGGTATTGAGCAGGCAAGAAACCAGACGGCCGGTGGAACCATACCATATCTACTAGTTTAACCGGAAGTCCGCAAGTACTCAGCAAGTCGGCCCGTGCCGGGTATAGGGGATTCCCCGATGGGTGGGAAAAGGAATTGACTTTGCTATGCCGCCTAGTAAATAATTTTATCCTTGTCGGATTTTGGGGAAAATGGGCCAGGCTGATTGAATAAGAAGCTCTGTCAACCGTAGAACGCGGTAGTGCGTTGAGGTTCGAGCCTGGCCAGAATAAAAAGTGAAATGGGGAAAGGTTACACTGACCCTATTTACTCTATTTACTACATGGGAGCCGGAAAATGAAAAAACTTTTAATCCTTGGTCTTTTCTTAATGAATCTCGGAATGTTGTCCAATGCGGGGGCTGCAACTTGCAACGGGGCAAAGACTTCATCGGCGTGTTCGGGAATCGACTATGATTCCTGTCGTAATTATTATAACGGGAACAGCATGGTGCAATGCGTACAAGTAAAAACGCAAACCGGGCAAGGGTATGTGCAGGCGTCTTGTGGCAACGGCTCCGCATGCACCAAGCCCGCGAAGTGTACGGGGAGTTCGGCCGTTTCTTCGTGCAGCAGTGTAACGAGCAGCTCGTCGTGTTCGAAATCTATCATCAAGTATTCAAACCCTGCTTATAAAGTCCAGTGCACGTGGAATGGAACCGCTTGCACGAATGGCGGTGGGACCTGCGAGTAGGAAAAAGAGAAAAAGGGGCCTCGATTAAATCCGTCCTCCAGCGGCGTAATCGAGGGGCTGAACAACAAAGCCCTGACAGAACGAGGACAGGAGTGCGTGATACACCTTTATGGTTTACAGGATACGTTTGTAATGCGCACACTATGCGACTTTGATGGGTCAGAATTAGTACATTGGTATGACACTCCATTGGACTGTTGCCCATTTTTCGTACAAACCACCTTACTGTCGTCGGAGTGAACACCCCAGTTAGTGATATTTGCCGTCTTTATACTCCCGTCCGCATTCTGTATACCACACCCACCCTTAATGGTGTAAGTGTCCATTTTCTGCACATTTACTTTGTAGGTTGCCCCGGGGGCAACGCCCTTGAACGGCATATTGGCGAAATACTGAGCCGGGTTCGCCGATGCATTGTTGCACGTCCAAGATGATGGGACATTTGATGACATGACACCGCACTGGAAAGTAAAACTTCCGCCGCCATAGGCCAGGTCATGCGAACTTGTCAGTATTTGTATGGCCGTAACTGAAACTGCAGCGAATAAAAAGCGCGCCATTCCTCCGCCCGTTCGTGTAGTTGTATTTTTCATGATAGTCCCCTTATCTATCTAAAAGTTGAAAATCTGACTTTGATTCACCAAGCAACGCCAGCCATGCAGTCCATCTGGCGACGGAAAATCTACCACGCTGCCTTGACAAAAACTACCTCGCGCTGAGTGTGGTTATTTGATTTGAGGAAATCCGGGTCAGAGTAACATTTCCGGAGAACACCACCATGGTTGCATAAGGTTGATTCAGCTTTTGCGTGTGGTCCGCTCAGCGCACCAGCTGGTTGATCTCGATGATGGGAAGCAGGATGGCGAGCACGATCATCAGCACGATTCCACCCATGAGCAGGATCATCACCGGCTCGAGCAGCGTCAGGAACACGGCCAGGCGCCGCTCGAGCGCCTGAGTCTCAAGGCGCGCGGCCCGTTCTAGCATCTGCTCCAGCTTGCCGCTTACCTCGCCGCTCGCGACCAGGTGTATGAGCAGCGGTGGAAACGCGCGCGTTTCGCCCAGCGCCCGCGCCAGAGTTGCACCTTCGCGCACCCGCTCGATCGCGCGCTCGAGGGCCTCTCTCATCACCACGTTGGTCATCACCCGTGCACCGGAGTTGAGTGCGCCAAGCAGCGGCACGCCGCCCCCGACCAGAATCGCAAGCGTGCTGGCGAAGCGCGACGTATTGATGCCGCGTATCAGCGATCCCAGCCAGGGTGTGCGCAGCAACAGGCCATGCCAGCGGCGTCTCGCGGCAGCGTGGCGCAGCGCCATGCGAGCGGCCACCGCGATGCCGGCGATGATTGCGACGAGATACGGCCAGGTTTCGCGCAGGAAGCCGGAGAGTCCGATCAGGGCGCGAGTAAGCAACGGCAGGCTCTGCCGGGACTGCTGGAACACCTGCACCACCTGCGGCACCACGTAGACCAGCAGTCCGGTGACGATGATGATCGCGACGCTGGTGACCAGGACCGGGTACAGCAGCGCGAGACTGGTCTTTTGCCGCAACGCCTGGCGGGCGTCGAGATAATCGGCAAGATGCTGCAACACGCGCGGCAGCGCACCCGATTCCTCGCCGGCATGCACCAGCGCCCGGTAGAATTCCGGAAAATTCTTTTCGTAGGCGCCGAGCGCCCCGGCGAATGACAGACCGGCCGTGATTTCGGTTTTGACCCCCGTCAGCACTTCCCGCGTCGCCGGCTCGGAGGCTGCTTCGATCAGGGCATTGAGTGCCTGCTCCATCGTCAGGCCGGATTCGAGCAGTGTCGCCATCTGCCGGGTCACCAGACTTAGCTCCGCCGCCGAGATGCCCCGCGCCCAGACTTGCTGTGCGCGCTCGCGCGCGCGCACCGGACCGATCGTCGAGGGCAGCAGACCCTGCGCGCGCAAATGCATGCGCGCCTGGCGCGCCGTGTCGGCCTGGACTACGCCGGATACCGTGCGGCCGGCGGCGTCCAGCGCCTGATATTGAAATGCTTCCATGGAGGCGGCTATTCGCGCGTGACGCGCACCACTTCTTCGAGGCTGATTATTCCCTGCGCGGCCCAGCGCATGCCGTCATCGCGCAATGAGCGCATGCCGCGGGAAACGACATGCGCCCGCAGTGCTTGCTCGGAGGAGCGGTCGTGGATCAGCCGGCGCAGTTCATCGTCAACCGTCAGCAATTCGTAAATCCCGGTGCGTCCCCGATAGCCGGTGCGGTTGCAGGCGGTGCAGCCTTGCGCCGTATAGAGTGTTCCGCCCGTCGGCGCGAAGCCCAGGGAACGCAGTTGTGCCGCATCGGCGACAAAAGGTTTGCGGCATTCCAGGCACAGGCGGCGCACCAAACGCTGGGCGCCGATTCCGATCAGGCTGGACGCAAGCAGAAACGGCTCCACGCCCATGTCGACGAGGCGGGTGACGGCGCTTACCGCATCGTTGGTATGCAGCGTTGCGAACACCAGATGTCCGGTGAGGCTGGCCTGAACTGCGATCTGAGCGGTCTCAAGATCGCGAATCTCGCCGATCATCACCACGTCGGGGTCCTGGCGCAGGATGGTGCGCAGCGCGCGCGCGAAACTCATCTCGATCCGGGTGTTGATCTGGGTCTGGCTGATGCCGTCGAGGTCATACTCGATCGGGTCCTCGACGGTCATGATATTGAGCGCCGCCGCGTCGAGCCGCGACAGCGCGGCGTATAACGTCGTGGTCTTGCCAGAGCCGGTCGGCCCGGTGACGAGCACGATGCCGTGTGGTTCCCGAATCAGCCTGTCCATGTGCGCGAGTGTCGCTTCGTCCATGCCCAGCCGCGTGAGGTCGAGGCGCCCGGCCTGCTTATCGAGCAGGCGCAGCACCACCCGCTCGCCATGCCCGGTGGGGATCGTCGATACCCTGACGTCGATCGGTTTGCCCGCCACGCGCAGCGAAATGCGGCCGTCCTGCGGCAGGCGCTTTTCCGCGATGTCGAGTTGCGCCATGATCTTGACGCGCGAGACGATGGCGGCGTGCAGCGCGCGCGCCGGCTCGAACAGGTCACGCAGCGTGCCGTCGATGCGCAGCCGCACCACCGAGCGCGCCTCGAAGGGCTCGATGTGGATGTCGGAAGCGCCATCGCGCAGCGCCTGCGTGAGCAGCGCATTGATCAGGCGGATGACCGGCGCATCATCCTGACTGTCGAGCAGATCCTTGATCTGGGGGATTTCCTGCAGCAGCCGCGACAGATCCACGTCCTGCGCGAAGTCGCCGGCCAGCGCCGCAGCGCCGGCGTCGGCGCTGTTGTATAACGCCGAGATAATCTCGTCGAACTCGTCGGGACCGATGCGGCGCGCGCGCAGCGGCACGCCGAGCGCGCGCCGCAATTCAGCAAGCGCGCCGGCGCGCGCTCCATCGCGGACCGCGACTTCCGCCAGCCCATCACGCATTCCAGTGACGGCGACGCCGTTTGCTTTGGCAAAGGCGTAGGGGACTGCGTCGGTGGTCTTGGCCATCGCGCCGCGGCTATTGCGGCGTGGTCACATCAGCCGGCGCCGGCGGCTGGCGCGGCGGCAGGGCGGGCGGTACCATCTCGGGCAGTGCAGAGCTGGACGCGGGCTTATGCTTGCCTTGCTCGCCAAGAATATAGTCGTAGCGTTCGCTCGTGAGCGTGTCCGCACCCCGGGAGTCCCGCAGCACCGTCGGCCGCAGGAACACCATCAGGTTGGTCTTGGTCCGTGAACGCGTGTTGTACTGGAACAGTGCGCCGAGCACCGGGAGATCGCCGAGCACCGGGACTTTCTGGACGCCATCCCTGACCGCGTCCTGGATGAGTCCGCCGATCACCACGATCTGCCCGTCGTCGACCAGCACCGCCGACTCGACCGCGCGCTTGTTGGTGGTCGGCCCCGCGGAGTTGGGCAGTACGGTCTCGATGACACTGGAGACTTCCTGGTAAATCTGCAGCCGCACGGTGCCGCCTTCGGAGATCTGCGGCCTGATTCGCAGCGTGAGGCCGACATCCTTGCGCTCGATGGTCTGGAACGGCGTCGGTGTGGCAGCCGCAGCCGTCACTGCGTACGAGCCGGTGATGAACGGCACGTTCTGGCCGATGACGATTCTGGCCTCTTCGTTGTCCAGCGTCAGCAAGGTCGGCGTGGACAGTATGTTGGCGTTGTTGTCCGCCTCCAGCGCCCGCACGAGGAGGCCGAGATTGAGTAACTGGGCTCCGCCAGGGAGCGTGACAGTACCTTTGATCACGCCGATATTCAGGCCCTGGCCTACAGTGGCTGGAGCCGCTGCGACGCCGAGAATGTTTTGGCCGGTGGCGCCGAAATTGGTGCCGCCGAAGGGCTGTGTCGTGGTTCTGCCTATCCCGCTCAGATCCTGCCACTGAATGCCGAACTCCGCAGCCTTGTCGGCGGTGATCTCGGCGATCAGCGCCTCGACGTAAACCTGTGCGCGGCGCACGTCGAGTTTGTCCAGCGCGGCGCGCAAATTGTTATAGATCGCGTCGGGCGCGTTAATGATGATCGAGTTGGTCGCCGCATCCGCCTGGATGATGCCCGGTGATCCCGGGGCGGTTTGTGCGGACACCGACGGGCTCAGCGGCGTGGTCATTGGCGACGCCCCGGGCGGGGCGCCAATCGTCGTGGGCGCGCGTGGCGCGGCAAGTGCGGTTTCGCCGAGGTAGATTGCCCGCAGAGTTTCGGCGATTTTGACCGCCTCGGCGTTCTTCAGATGCACGACGTGAATGTTGCCGCCGGCGCTGGTGGGCGAATCGAGCATCGCCACGAGACTGCGCAACCGGGCGAGCCGCGACGGATTGTCCGAGCGCGCGAGCAGGCTGTTCGAGCGGGTGTCCGCGACTATCATCATGCGTTGAGTCGTGTCCGCGCCGGCCGCGCCGGGGGTCTGCGCTGCATCCGCGAACAGCCGATTGACCGCCTGCGCCACGTCCAGCGCGGAGGCGTAGCGCAGCGGAATCAGGATCGGATCGGTGCCGCTCGGCTGGTCGATCGAGTCGATGATCCTTTCGATGCGCTGCAGGTTGCTCGCGTAGTCGGTGATCACCAGGGTATTGTTGTTCTGGTAGGCGGTGATGGTGTTGTTGGGGGCGATCAGCGGGCGCAGTATCGGCACCAGCTGCGTGGCTGACTCGTATTTCAGCGTGAATACCTGGGTCTGAATCCGATCGCCGCGCGCGAGGCGCCGATCCTGCGGTCCCAGCGTCGCACTCGATTGCAGCTTTGCCTCGCCCTCGGGAAGTATCTTGACCATGCCGCGATCGTCGATCGCGGCAAACCCCTGCAGGCGCAGCGCTGACAGAAAAACTTCGTAGACGAGCGCCCGGGACATCGGCCGCGCCGACACGATATTGACTGTGCCCTTGACGCGCGGGTCAAGCACGAAGTTTTTGCCGGTGATTTCGCTCACGGCCTTCACTACGCCTTCGATATCGGCATTGACGAAGTTAAGCGTGACGACATCGGGATTGGCGCCGCCCGCGGATGAAAAAGCGGCCGCGGCAATCGACATGATGGCAACCAGTATCCAGTGATGCTTCATTAGTTGATCCCTGCAGGCGCGGTTCGCGGCGACATTGACATTATTTCCTGACAGGCGGAGCGGCGGATTTCGCGGCTGCGTTTTTCTGCGGCCACGCCAGCGATTCGCGAGCCCCGTTGCGTTCGAGGATGACGTGATCCGGATGGACTTCCGCGAGCCGGATGCCGGGGATGACGTCCTCGCCCTCGCGCACCGCGAGTATCTGCCGCGCCTCGAGTTGCACCACCGCGTAACCGCGTTGGCCACCTGCGGCAGCCACGACACCAAGCAGCTTGATTGCGATTCCTGTCGGCGCCGCAAAATTCTGGTTCCGTTGCAACGTTCCGAACAATCCATGAGCGGACCCCACGCCTCCACCGGGTGCCGGGGCGGACTGCACCCGCGGCTCGGGGCGCGGAGCGACCCACGTCCATGTCCAGTAAGCGAGCACCAAGCTCAGCAACACCAGCGCGGCAAGCGTTGCCAGGGACACGGCGGCCGTTTGCGCACGACTCGATCGTTCGGGTGAGATCACTTGCATCCTTTATCATGCGCGCGCCGGTGTTAAGGGAAGCGGCGCGAAGTGATCGACCATATAATCCGGCCGCATTGTGTAGACGCATTGCCGCTGCGACCTGATGCCAACCTTAGAGTGGTGGATGGATTGTATAATGAATGCATCCGGCCGCAACTGCGACGATGGAGGGCGGTCAGATTACAATGGAGCGCAGGGATGGTCAAATGAAAGTCACGGCGGGGCAACGCGGTTTTACGTTGCTTGAAGTGATGGTGGTGGTGGTCATCCTCGGCATACTCGCCGCGCTGGTAGTGCCGAAGATCATCAGCCGCCCCGACGAGGCGCGGGTTATCGCCGCCAAACAGGATATTGCGAGTCTGCTGCAGGCGCTCAAGCTCTATCGCCTGGACAATCAGCGTTACCCCACGACCGAACAGGGATTGCAGGCCCTGTCCACCAGGCCGGCGACGGCTCCGGTTCCACCCAACTGGAAGCAGGGCGGGTATGTCGAGCGCCCGCCGAAGGACCCTTGGGGCAATTCCTATCAATACCTGAATCCCGGCATGCACGGCGAAATCGACATTTTCAGTTTCGGTGCGGACGGCGCCCCCGGCGGCGAAGGCAACGACGCCGATGTCGGCTCCTGGAACCTTTAGCCCTCGTGAATCGTAAATCGTGACTGGTGAATCGTGAAAATTCACCATTTACCCTGGCCGCGACGCGGCCGGTGGGGGTTCACGTTGATCGAGATGCTGGCCGTGCTGCTGATCATGGGCCTGTTTGTCGGCCTGGTCAGCGCCATCACGCGTCCGGACGATCGCGCGCTGCTGCGCGTGGAGGCCGAGCGGCTGGCGCAACTGCTCGATCTTGCCGCAGTGCAATCGCGCCTCACGGGAAAGCCCATCGCCTGGATTGCCAACGGACCCGGATACCGCTTCTGGCAGTTTTTTGAAGATACCGGTTGGTCCGAGGTGCGCGACGGCGATTTGCTGCGTGCGCGAGCGCTGCCGCAGGGCATGCTGATCTCGGGCCTGCAGGTCGAGAATATCCGTCAGCAAGGCGCCATGCGCCTGGAATTCGTTCCCTACGGCCCGACACTTTCATACATCATCGAGATGGGCCTTGGCGCCGAGCATTACGCAGTTGCGGCATCTCCGCTCGGCGCGGTGCGCGCGTTGCCCGGCGCAGGAAACCCAAATGGCAACATGGCGCTGCAGTAAGCGCGCGGGGTTCACGCTCATCGAAGTGCTGGTTGCACTGGCCATCATTTCGATCGCGCTGCTCGCTGCGCTGCGCGCGGCCGGGCAGGGAACGAATAGTTTCGGGGAGCTGCGTGCGCGGCTGCTCGCCGGCTGGGTCGCGGAAAATCTGCTGGCGGAGCAACGCGCCCGCGGCGCCTGGCTGCCGCTGGGCATTCAGCGCGGCACGGAGCGCCAGGGCGGTATCGAGTTCGCGTGGCGCGAGGAAATTGTCGCTACGCCGAACGCCGCGTTTCGCCGGGTCGATGTCTTCGTGTTCGCGACACCCGAAGAGTCGCGCTCGCTCGCGCGCCTCACTGCGTTTATCGTGCAGCCGCCCGTGGCCGCCAAATGAAGCCCCTACGGAGCACGCACCGCGGTTCCGCCTGCCGCCGTATACAGCGCGGTTTTACCTTGATCGAATTACTCACAGCGCTGCTGATCCTCTCATTGCTCGCGTTGATGTCGTACCGCGGTCTGGGCGCGGTGCTCGATGCGCGCGAGCACGTCAGTCAGGACACCGACAAGTGGCAGCGCGTGGCAACTTTCTTCGCGCGCTTCGGGCAGGACGTGCAGCTCGCGGCGCCACGGCCGGTGCGGGCCTCGGCCGGCACCGCTCCGGCTTGGTTCGGACGAGCCGATGCGACGTCGGAGCCGCGCCTTGAATTCAGCCGCTTTGCGTCGGCCGAGGGTGTGGACACCGCGCGGCGGCTCGCCTATCGGCTGAATGATCGGCAGGAGATCGAATTATGGTTGTGGCCGGGCCTGGATGTTGCACCCAACGTACAGCCCGCGCGCTACCCGGTGCTGGCGGGAGTGACAAGATTTGAATTGCAATACCTGAATGCCAGTCTTGCCTGGGTGACTGCGTGGCCCGCCGCGGCGCTCGACGCGCCGATACCGCGCGCCGTGCAAGTGCGCATTGTGCTCGCTTCGGGCGAAGAAATCGTGCGCGTATTCGCGCTGCAGTCGTGAGAGCCCGGCAGCGAGGCGTCGCCATTGTGCTCGCCATGAGCGTGGTCGCGCTTGCCGCGATGGCCGCGACGGCAATTATGGTGACACAGAGTACCTGGTCGCGACGCAGCGAGCTTGCGTCTGATCATGTCCAGGCGCAGCTCATCATCAAGGCCGGCGTGGATTGGGCGCGTGCCGTATTGAGCGATGATCGCCGCACGAGCAATGTTGATCACCGGGGCGAGCCCTGGGCGCTGCGGCTGCCGCCGATGCCGGTCGATAACGGCAGGCTGGCGGGTTATCTCGAGGACCAGCAGGGTGCGTTCAACCTCAACAATCTGGTGACAGACGGTAAGGTCAACCTTACGCAACTCGCGCAGTTCCGGCGCTTGCTCGCGATTCTGGAGTTGCCCGCGGAGCTCGCCGATGCGCTCGCCGACTGGCTCGACGCGGATGGCGAGCCGCAGCCGCGGGGCGGCGCGGAAGACAGCTATTATCTCGGCTTGGCGCGGCCTTACCTTGCGGCCAACCGGCCGTTGATCGAAGTAGCCGAACTCGCGCTGGTGCGCGGCTTCGATCCCAATGTTCTGGCGCGCCTGCGCCCGTTCGTCACGGCGCTGCCCCGCTTTACCGCCGTCAATGTGAACACGGCTACACCAGAAGTGCTGACCGCGATTGTCGAAGGCCTGAATCTGGATGGCGCGCGCGCGTTGGTCGCGAAGCGCGAACGCGTGTATTTTCGCGACAACGCCGACTTTCTCAATCGGCTGCCAAACGGCGCCAAGGCGCCGGCTGATGGCATCGCGGTAAACAGCGAGTACTTTATGGCGACGATGCGCGTGACCATCGGCGCCGCCGAGGCGCGCGGCACGGCGTTGCTCGCGCGCGCGGACACGAACTGGCCCGTTATCGTCTGGCGCAAATTACCATGAGCCTGCTGCGTATTTATTGCTCGCTACGCGACCCGCCGCAGCAATGCCGTTGGGCGCTGATCAACGCTGGCCTCAAGCCCGTCCCTGGAGAGGGCCGGCTCGACGAGTTGCCGCGGCGTGCCGCACGCGTCCAGCTCATCGTTCCCGCCGCGCAAGTGTTGATCACGCGCGCAAGTTTGCCGCCTGCGGCCAAGCGCGCCGGATCAGTGCTTGCCTTCGCCGTCGAGGAAGAGACAGCAGGCGAGCCGGATGCCAATCAGGTGAGTTGGCTCGGATCGGTGGAAGATGCGGCCGGCAACACCGAGGTGCTCGCGGTGGTGGACAGGCAGGGGTTGGCGTGCTGGCGCGATGCGCTCGGCGCCACCGGCATCGGCGCGTACGAGGTTCATTGCGAGACGCTGTTATTGCCATGGGCGGCCGGAGCATGGAGCTTCGCGTGGGACGGTCACGAGGGATTCGTGCGCACCGGCGAATTCGAAGGCGCGGCAACTGATTGTGGCGACCGGGATACGCCGCCGCTGTCTCTTCGCCTCATGCTCGACGCGGCGAACGCACGCAAATCGCCGCCGGCCTCGATCGCGCTTTATTTGACGGCGGCGGACGCGGCGCCGGACATCGCGGCATGGCAACGCAGTCTTGGAATTGCATTGCGCCTCGCGGGGCCATGGGACTGGCGCACCGCATTAGCCGATGCCGGTATTGCCCTCTCGCAGGAGCGGCAACGCTGGCGCGTCCTGGCGGGCGTTGCGGCGCGCCTGCGGCCGGCAGCGTGGATTGCAGTTGCCGCGCTGGCGATTCATGCCGCTGCGCTGGTCGCGGACTGGACGCTGCTCGCCGGCCAGCAACGCGCTTTGCGTCAGCAGATGGAAGCGCGATTTCGTGCCGCCTTTCCCGATGCGGTCGCGGTGGTGGATCCCGCGTTGCAAATGCGCCGCAAGCTCGCCGAGGCGCGACATGCCGCCGGGTTGTCCGACAGCGGCGATTTCCTGCCGCTGCTCGAACAAGTCGCGGCGGGCATGAAGGAGCTGCCGGCCGGGAGCGTGCGCATCGCGTCGTACGAGGGCGGGCGTATCACGCTTGAACTCGTTGCGACCGAGCAGGCGGCCGTACGCCGAATGGTGACACGCTTGCTGCAAGCAGGCCTGAGCGTCGATGCGCCTGTCGCCGCGAAGCGCACCGGAATCGGAACGGTTGTTATCACCGTACGGGCGTCATGAGAGCGCAGCTTTGCAAATTCTGGGAATCGCGTGCGCCACGGGAGCGGACGATCGTCGCTGCTTTGGCGGTGGTGCTGGGCGCCGTGTTGTATTTGTGGCTGCTGCAGTCGGCGGATCGCGCTCGTGGCCAGCTCAAAACCACCGTCACGACGCTGCAGGCCCAGGCAGCCCGCGTCGAACAACAGGCGGCCGAGTACGAACGGCTGCGCGCCGCACCGCCCGTCACGGCGTCGTCAACCGATCTGCGTGCGCTGGTGCAGGCCCAGGCCGGCGCCGCGGGATTATCGCGCGCGCTGCAGCGCGTCGATGCCCCGGATGCCAACCAGGTAAAGGTTGTATTGGGCGCGGTGGCATTTTCGGACTGGTTGAACTGGGTCGCCGGCCTGCAGGCGCAGCAGGTCCGTCTTGACACCTGCCGCATTGAAGCCTTGTCCACGGCGGGCCTGGTGAGTGTGACTGCGACATTCGTCCGTGCCAGGCCACAGTGATGCGTTGGAAGCTGCCCGGCATTGCGCTCGGCGCTTACGCGCTCGGCCTTATTGTTATGGCGCCGGCAACTTTAATCGATGCTCGCCTGCAACGCGCGAGCGAGGGCAGACTGCGCCTTGCCGAGGCACAGGGCACGCTATGGTCGGGATCAGGGCAGCTCGAGATACGCGATGCCGGCCGGCGCAACGGTATCGCAAAAAGCATTGCCTGGCGCGTGCTGCCGGCAACGTTGTTGCGCGGACACCTCGTATGCGAAATCGAACTCGACCGGGCGGCCAGGCATTTCCCGGTAACGCTTTCTTTATCGCGGGTCCGGCTCGTCAACGCCGATATCAACGTGCCGGCTGCGGCGCTCGGTCTGGCGTTGCCCAAGCTGGCGCCGCTCGGGCTTAGCGGCGAGATGTGGATCCACGTCGCGGATGTTTCCGCCGGGCGCGGCGATGTGCGGGGGGAGGTCACGCTGCAATGGCGCGCCGCGGGCTCGGCGCACTCGCCCGTGTCGCCTCTTGGCGACTATGAACTGCGCGTTGCGGGCGAAGGACCTGCAGTCCGCGCGACCCTGCACACCCTTCAGGGGCCGCTGCAGCTCGACGGCCAGGGATCGTGGGCCAACGGCCGCACGCCCGTGTTCATCGCCACCGCGCGCGTGCCGCCCGAATTCCGGCAGCGGCTTGCGCCGTTCCTGCGCCTGTTCGCCGTGGAGCGTGGCGATGGAAGCTTCGAGCTTCAGCTAAAATAGAAGTGATTTGCCCACACCACTTACACCCGATATCCATATGCTCACTCGCACCCTGGTCAAAATATTCCTTGCATTCTGCGCGGTCGTTGCCAATTCCAGCGCGGCTGATCCAGGGTTCTCGCCACAAGTCTGGATCAACCCCGGTATCTATTCCTATCATTTCGACCGCAGCCAGAACTTCCGCGAAGATAACGTAGGCCTTGGCGCCGAGGTATTGCTCACTCCCGATCACGGATTGATGATGGGTACCTATATCAACAGTGACAGGGCAAGGACTCGCTATGGCGTTTATGAGTGGCGTCCGCTGCATTGGCAACCCGCCGGCATTAATGTGAGCGCGGCCATGCTGGTGGGCGCCTTTGATGGTTATCCGCGCTATCGCAACGGCGGCTGGTTTCTGGCCGCGATGCCGGTGCTGGCCATCGAAGGTAAACGTGTCGGCGTCAATCTGAGCGTTATTCCTACCATCAAGGACCGCCTCGATGGCGCCGTCGCGATTCAGGTCAAGCTGCGGGTATGGTAGGCGTCAATCCTTGACCAATCGAAACCCCAGATGTGACATGGGGCTAAAGGGGTCCGCGCCGCGGCGGGCGCTGGGCCGATAGGATTGGCAGTAATCTTCATTGCACAGAAATGATCCACCGCGAATGACCCTTTTGGGAGCGTTGTGTGGGACGCCGTACTCAGAGGGATCGTAAGAATCATTTGGGCCCCGCGGATCAACAATCAATTTTTTCCCGAATTCCTTCGCCTGCATCGGAAAATAATCCGCCCGATACCAATCCGCTACCCATTGCCAGGCATTACCGGTCATATCGAACAAACCATAGCCGTTTTGAGGGAAAGTTCCCGCGGACAATGTACCAACTGCACCACCGGCTTCGGGGCTCACTGCGGGGCCAACCACGGGGAATGGTCTTACTTTTACATCCCAGATATTGGCCTGTAGTTTCCCATTGGGGGCCAATTCATCCCCCCAGGCATAGGTGGCCTGATTGAGCCCCCCTCGAGCGGCAAACTCCCACTCAGCCTCCGTTGGCAATCTTTTGCCAACCCACTTTGCATAAGCCAGGACATCTTCATAGCTTACTTGTACAACAGGATGATCGCCCTTGCCTTCGATTCCGCTATTGGGTCCATTGGGATGACGCCAACTGGCTCCGGGAACATAGGCCCACCATTGCGAATAATCATTCAACCTGACAGGCTTGCTGGTTCCGGTAAAAACCATTGCACCTGGAACCAGTACTGAATCAGGCGGTTTTGGCGTGCCTGGAGGCAACTGAACTTTAACGGTGTTCCAGTCGGGCGTTTTTTCCGCAGTCGTAACGTAATTGGTTGCTTTGACAAACCGGGAAAACTGATCATTGGTCACGTGGGTTGCATCCATCCAAAACCCGTTGACACGGACACGATGGGTGGGACGCTCATTTTGCTGGGCCAGTTTATGATCACTGCCCATCAAGAATTCACCCCCAGGAACCCAAACCATTCCCTTGGGGCCATTGCTGCCGTCCCCCCGCATAATCACGGGCGGTTTTGAGGCATCTCTGGCAATCAGCCATTGGTACGCAAAAAACCCGCCAATCACCAGGGCAAGCAGCACTGCGCCAGTCAAAAACAGCCAGCGGTTTCTTGTCAACACCGGGTCAATCTCTCAAACAATCTTTTGATATCGGATCAATATATCGAGGTTGGTCTTGGGCAGTTACCCAGGTTGTTGGTGATAATCGTCTGATCAGTAGTATTCGTAAGGCCATCATAAATACCACTGACAGGGAAGTCATAAACGCTGGATAAACCCCAGGGGGGATTAGCACTGATCGTTGCCCAGAAACTGAGATCCTGAGCGTTAACGATACCATCGATATTTCCATCTCCGGGGCAAGCGGGCTGTGAAGCCAGAATAGTCGTGAGTTGAGTCAGCAAACTGTTATAAGTTGCCGTCAATGAAGCGGGCCAAACCGGATTTGGGGCCCCATTGATGAGCAAATTGTTGCCAGTTGTGGGGTCGGGATTCTCCAGCAACGGCAATGGGGCGCTTTGATTGACAGCATAAAACTCATAACTTGAAGACGGCGAACAAGAATCGGCGGGTGGAGGGTTGTATTGTTGAATTGTATTCTGCAGCAATTTGAAATCATTGTTGCGTATTGCCGTGGATACTTCCGGGAGTACCGTAACAGGATATGTCTGGCTTAATGCATTGGTGGAAATAGTACCCGTTGCACCATATTTATACACGGCCTGGTTTACCTGGCAACAACTTGTGTAACCCGTAGATGCAGCAAGTCCAGGTGTAGTAGCGACAGAGCCATCGGTGTAATTGGGGCCCCACCATACGCCACCATTGTCCTCGCAAACACCCTTGTTTATTGGAATCTGAGAGCAGGAAGCCGGGGTGCCGGAAAATACGCAGGGCCCATTGCGTCCACCATTCGCCTGAATGTTGTATCCGCCCATGGTGAAGTTGACTGTGCGAATACTCGTTTGATCTGCCCGGGTTAAATAGGGCAGCAGCGGCGCAGCGTCAATCGCGCGTGGAACCGCAGCTGCGACGTCAAGGCCGGCCATTTCGCCGAACAGCCGATAGACATCCACCATATTGACCATGTGTTCGACGTCACGATTTGGCGCAACCACCAATGGACCGGCAACAATCAGGGGAACCCATACGCCAGTCTGGTATGCGGTTCCCTTTGCGCGGGAAGGACTGAATGGAAACTTCACGGCACCGCCAAAGCTGCCGTTATCACCAACAATCACGATCATCGTGTTGCCCGCGTTAGGGTCATAAAGCAAGGTGCCGTCAGGATTCCTCCGGGCAAGTCCGGTTTCGACCAAGAGTCGTCCGAATTCAGTGTCCATCGCCTCGGTCATCAGATTTTGCAATACCCGTTGATCGCCTGAAACCGAGCAATCCAAACCATCGCCTCCGCCCACAGTCGAGGGGGTAAGGCTGTTTGGCGCCTGCTGAACGGGGGTGTGTGCAGCGGTAAAGGTAACTGATGCCATCCAGGGCCTGGAAGTTGACCGGCTATTGATCCAATCTCTTGCCGCATTGGCTTCCAGGGTGGTGCGATAACCACGATTGCGGCTATCGGTTAAAGGAATAGAGGCGCCATTAATAGTCAATGGAGAAACATAGTAAGTATTTTGCTGGTTAAAATTCAGACCTGCCGGAGCGGGATTCTGGCAAGCCGGCGACGACACGAAAATGCCCCCTCTCATCAGGCATTGCTTGCCCGCGACATCTCCAGCGGGAGAGGGTCCTGGTATGTAGCTACAGGTAAGGTCGGAAAAATAACACGCCCCGGAACTCGCTCCGGTGGCGTAGGTGGAGCCGGGGCCGGGCACAAAGCCGCAGCGGTAGGTGGTTCCTGCCGCTGCAACTCCGCCAGCAGTCGTATCGATGGAGCTAGGCAGACCACCAATCCATCCATGGAAATAATCCCAACCTAAAGCAGCAGGTGTCCCACTGCCAGCTTGATTATTTTCAGGTCCCGCCAGGTGAAACTTTCCGAACATGCCGCTTTCGTAATTGGCCTGGCTCAATAACTTCGGCGTGGTCATGTCATAGGGGGATATCTGCGAATTGGCCAAATCGTTTTCGCCGATTGCCTGATAAATATTAGTGCGGAAGGGGAAACGCCCCACAAACATCGACGCCCTGCCGGGAGAGCATTCCGGCATCGACCAGGTATTGCGAAACCGGACGCCGGCACTCGCAATGGCATTGATATTCGGCATGCTGGGCGGGGTATTGCCCCCATAGCCGAAAGACAGCATTTGATCGATACCAACATCGTCCATTACCACAAACAAGATATTGGGTAAAGTATTTGGCGGCTGGGTTGGAGAACTGCTGTTTCCACACCCCCCCAAGAAGACAGTAACAAGTAATGCAACTAATGTGATCAGCCGGGTTCTATTCATGAAAATTACTCACCATCAGGAAGTCATGCGGGTCGCATTATACTTGGCGCAAAAAAAACGGCAGGGAAATCGACCCCGCGCGTTTCAGCCGTTTGCAGGGGCACGGCGCCGGGATTTGTTTTTCAGAAGGAGCGGGCGGGCAATTTCGGATTCAATACCTTGCGCGCGCTCTCGGCGCCGGTCACGGGCAGACCGGCAGGATTGAGCAATCCGATTTGCACGAGCACGCCGGCCTGATCCCAGTAGATGTGTTCGTGGGAGATCCTGTCACCCTGGAAGCCGACGATCACCGCGACGGCCATCTCGACCGCTTTACCGGTTGGCGCCACGCCCGGCAGCAGCCAGTCAATGACCGTGGTATGGGTAAAGCTGATAACGAGTTCGTCCACGACCTGATCCTGTCCGACCGTGCGCGACACGCTTACCATCTTCACATCCGGCGGAAAGAACTTGCCGACGAGATGATCACGGTAGAAATTACGGACCCCGCTCTGGCCGACGCCTCCCGCCAGGGTAGGGACGTGGTTGAGGTGAGGCGCGTCGCTCATGGTGGCCATTGTGGCGTCGAGGTCGCCCGCGAGTTCCGCGCCAACGTGCTTCTCGAATACCGCCACCATTTGCTGCTGTCGCTCAGATAACATGCGTTCCTCCTTTGCCCTGCTGAAAACGCCGTATTCTGCCCGGGGTTTCCCGGAAACGCAAAGGAACCAGGCTCGATGAAATCTCCGCCTGGAAAAAAATCGCAATAACGGTCGGGACTTGGCCCGACCCGTGAGGCGCGCTACTGCACCTTCATCCCGATCGCCTTGATCAGTGCGCCAAGCTCCGCGTATTCGTCACGCTGCATTTTGGCGAAATGCTCGGGCGAACCGGACCCGGGCTCCGCGCCCTGCAGCGCGAACTTCTGCTGCGTGGCCGGCTCTTTCAGCACGCTCATCGTGTCGGCATTGATTTTGGCGATGATCCGCCGGGGCAATCCGCGCGGCCCGATCAGGCCGAACCAGGATTCCGACCTGTATTCCGGAAAACCCGCCTCCGCGCTCGTGGGCACATCGGGCAGCGCGCCGGCCCGTTTCGCCGATGCGACCGCGAGCGCCTTCAGCGTCCCCGCCTTGAGCATCGTCACGATCGCCGGCAGCGGATAGACGTAAAAGTGGATCGTGCCCGTGATCAGCGCGCTGCGGCTGTCGGGGCCCTGGCGGAACGGCACGTGCACCACGTTGATCTTCGCTTTCGACACGAACATCGCGCCGGCCAGATGCGACGAACTGCCGATTCCCGCCGAGCCGTAGTTGAGCGCACCGGGCTTCGCTTTGGCGAGCGCAATGAGATCCGGGATCGTTTTCGCCTCGACGCCTTTGCCGAGCACGATCACGTTGGGCGTGATCGCGACGAGCCCGATCGCCAGGAAATCCTTCAGCGGGTCGTACGGCTTCTCACTGCGCAGCAGCGCGTTCGACAGATGCGGCTGGCCGATCATCGTGATCGTGTAGCCGTCGGGCGCCGCCTGGCGCGCGAGCTCGCTGCCGATCAGCCCGCCGGCGCCGGGCCGGTTGTCGACGACGACCTGCTGGCCGTAAATTTCCGCGAGACGCTGGGCGAGAATGCGTCCGGTGACATCACTCGCCGAGCCCGAGGTGAACGGCACGATCATGCGCATCGGTTTCGACGGCCATTGGTCCTGCGCCGGTGCGGCGCCCGCCGTGCCAGCCACCGCAACCATCAGAGATACTGCCGTGATACTGTGCCATGCTCTCATTGCTATCCTCCCGTCGATGTTGTTATCGCGCAATCGCGCTGCGAATTACTCGGCCCGCATGCCTCGTTCCTTGAATACGACCCGCCACTTCTGTACTTCCTTCTTCAGGTGAGCCGCCGCCTCGTCGGGCGTGCTGGCGATGATTTCCACGCCGCGATCGCGCCACCGGCGCACGGCCTCGGGCGTTCCGAGACTCGCACGCAACCTGTCGTTGATCTGGTTTATCACGGCGCGCGGCGTGGCCGCGGGCGCCGCGAAGATGTGCCACGTCGTGAATTCGTAGCCGGGCAGCCCTGACTCCGCGAGCGTCGGAATCTGCGGCGCGACCGGCGCGCGTTTGGGGCTCGTCACGCCGAGCGCGCGCAGCCGCTTCGCCTCCACTTGCGGCAACGCGTCGGCGATGGTGCTCGAAAACAACACCTGCGTTTCCCCGCTGATCGTGGCCGTCGTCGCCGGTCCGCCGCCCTTGTAATGAACCGCGAAAAGATTGGTCTTGCCGAGGTAGTTCAGCAGCTCGCTTGCAATATGCGGGTTGGTCGCGGGGCCGGCCGTGGCGTAGGCGATGGCGCCGGGCTTCGATTTCGCGAGTGCAATCAGCTCGCGCACCGAACGCACGGGCAGCGAGGGATGCACGACCAGCAGCGAAGCCACTGAGGACACCACGGAAATCGGCGCGAAGTCGGTGAGCGGGTCGTACGGCATCTTGCTGTACACGAACTGGTTCGTCACGAACGGCAGCGTGTTCACGAGCAGCGTGTAGCCGTCGGGCGCCGCGTTTTTCGCGATCTCGGTGCCGATGTTGCCGGACGCGCCACTGCGGTTGTCCACGATGACCTGCTGCCCCCACGGCTTGCCGAGGTCGGCGCCCAGCATGCGGGCGACGAGATCCACGCTGCCCCCGGGGGGGAACGGCGTGACGATGCGCACTGCCTTGACCGGAAAATCGGCCCCGAACGCGGTGGCCGCGGCCAGTACGGTCGCGAATGCCGCCAAGCGTCTGACGAGCCGGCTCGAGCGAGTTGTTTTGAAGTCAGTGAACATGGTGACGGGGTCCGGGTGAATTTTTGCGCAAGCTTCCGCTATCCTCATACCGCCGTCAAGTATCCCCAAGATATAATGCCGCTGGCACTTATCGGGAGGACGGCAATGCTTGAAGGAAAAAACGCGCTGATTACCGGTTCCACGGGCGGCATCGGCGGCGCATTCGCAGGCGCCCTGGCGGACAAAGGCTGCAACATCATGTTGAACGGCTTTGGCGCGCCGCAGGAAATAGAAAAGCTGCGCACGGCGGTCGAGGCGAAGGGCGTGCGCTGCGCCTATTCGCCGGCCGATCTCGCCAAACCGGCCGAAATCGCGCAGATGATGCGTGCGACCGAGGCCGCGCTCGGTTCGGTCGACATCCTGATCAACAATGCGGTGGTGCGCTACCTGCATCCGGTCGAGGAATTTCCCGCCGAGGAATGGGATATGGCCATGGCGGTGAATGTCTCGGCCGCGTTTCATACGATCCGGCTGGCGATACCGGGAATGAAAAAACGCAACTGGGGACGCATCATCAACATGGGTTCCATACACAGCATGCGCGCGCGCGAGAACCGGATCGATTACGTCACGGCCAAGCACGCGGTGATCGGTATCACCAAGACGGTCGCATTGGAACTCGCGCAGACCGGAATCACGTGCAATGCGCTGCAACCGGGCTGGGTGCTGACGCAGCATGGCGAGCGCATCATCGCGGACGAGATGGCCAGGAGCGGCAGCTCGCGTGAAGACGCCATCCGCACGCTGCAGGAGGCCCGCCAGCCTTCGCGGCGCTTCGTTGCGCTGGAGGAGGTCGCGGCGTTGGCGGTGTTCCTTTGCTCGGACGCTGCGGCGAGCATCACCGGCGCGACGATTTCGATCGACGGCGGATGGTCGGCAGCATCCTGACCCTGGCGTCAATTCCCGGGAACACGCCCCGGGAATCCTGCACGGCGATCGGAGGTTGCGCCTAGATTGCGGGTTGCAGTTCGCCTGCGCCCGTCAGCGGGGCGATCCGCCGGTGGCGCATGACACCATAGATCGTCGCCGGCAGCGTAATCGCGGCCGCAACCATCGCCATGTTGCCGTCGGGGTGGAACATCGTAACGAAGGCAACGACCGCGAGCATGACCCGCAGCAGGATGTCGGCGGCCGGATTTTTCACCACCTTGCCGAACATCGCGACGGCGGTCGCGCACGTGCCGATCCCCACGAGCAGCGTAGCCATGATTTGCGGCCACCCCGGGTTCACCACGATGTCGCTACGCGTGAATATGGCGAAGGTCATGAGCGTGATCGGCAGGCAGATCTTCAGCGCCACCCACATCGTCTGCATGAAAGAGGCCTCGGCGATGCGCGCCGAGATGGCGGCCGTGAGCGAAGTCGGCGGCGACAGTTCGCCCCAGACTGAAATCAGAAAGACGAAGAAATGCGCGACCCAGGGATTGACGCCAAGCTTGGTCAGGGGCCCGACGATGACGATGGCGCCGATGATGTAGGTCGCCGTCGGCGGCAGGCCCATGCCGACCAGCCATCCGAACGCAAAGGACATGAAAACCAGGGCCATGATGTTCCACGCACCGAGGTCGAGCATCATGCCCCCCATGCGGTTGATGAAGCCGGTGACGGTGAAGAGCCCGATCATGATGCCAAGGGTCGCGAGGAGCAGCGTCAGATAGGAGGTCATATCCGCGTGGGTCTCGATGCTCAGGCGCACGTTGCCGAGAAAGGTCTCCTGCGCGACCGCCGGGTCCTTCAGCACGTACTTGAAGTAAATGAAGTTGACGAGCAGCAGCACGAACATGAAGGCCGAGGTATAGAGCGCCGCCAGCAGTTCTCCCATACCGAGCGCTCCCATCACCACCATGAGAAACGCGACGGCGATGAAAAAAATCGAGGTCTTGATCTCGTTGTAACCCGACACTTTGGGCGCCACGATCGGCTCGCGCGGCAGCAGGCGCACGCAGAGCAGATAGACGGCGAGGGCGAGCGACCCGTAGTAGATGAGCGCAAGCGCGAATCCGCGGACCACCACATCCCAGTACGGCACGCCGAGAAACTCCGACATCAGGAATGCGCCGACACCCATCATCGGCGGCATGATCAGGCCGCCCATCGAAGCCGCGGTCTCCACGGCGCCGGCGAAGACGCCCGGCACGCCGTAGCGCTTCATCAGCGGAATGGTGATGCTGCCGACCACGACCGCGTTGGCCGAGCCGCTGCCGCTCACCATGCCGATCGCCATCGAGCCCATGACCGCCGCCTGCGGCACCATTTGCCGCGAGTTGCCGGCCAGCCGTTGCATGACCAGGATCATCGCGCGTTGCGCGCCGAACCCGTTGGCGATGGCAGCCAGCAGCAGGAAGGCCGCGATCAGGGTCAATGCAATCTGGCCGTAGATCCCGTAGATGCCGTTCGACATCTCAACCGTGCTCGAAGTAACCACGCGATAAAAAGTCGTGCCCGGATGCCAGAAAAAGTCGAGCGGACTCAAAAATCCGAACATCGTGTAGAGCACGAGCACGAAATTGACCCAGAACAGCGTGGGATGGGCCAGCCGCGACAGTTCCATCACCATCAGGAACATCAGCAGGCCGACGACGAAATCCTGCGTCGTATAGGAGCCCTGCCGCCAGATGGCGATATCCTCGTAGTACAGGTAGAAATAAACGAATCCATAGATACAGATGCCGATGAAAACCGCAACCAGTATATGGTTCACGATGGCGGGCAACCGCGGGTACAGGTATTCCTTCTGGTACATGAACAGGATTTGCAGGGCCAGCGCGATCGGCAATAACCGGGATACCAGTTCCTGCGGTCCGCCGGAGCCGGTGTAGCAATACCAGATCACCCACACGAACAGAACCAGCGAAAAGGCGAAGGTCAGGTTCCTGAGATTGGCGTGGCTCTTGAGCCAGTCACTCGGCATGGCTATCCCCCTGTTGGTGGAAGGCGGCGCGCACCTTCCGGGCCGGTGCGAGGGCCTGCACGATCGGCAGGCTCCTCGTTTCCGGCGACGTTGTTACGCGCTTACTTCGCGATCTTCCACTTGTCGTTCCAGGCTTTGTGTTCCTTCAGGAACTTGGCCAATCCGGTATGCACGGGAATATCCGGATTGGCGTTGATCCCCTGCACCTGCATGCCGATGAAATCCTTGGCCATCGGCGTGAAGCCCGGATCGGACTTGGCGAGGCTCTCGCGGTGCTTATAGAACGCGCCCAGCATCCTGTAGACGACGTCCTCCGGCATGTCCGCGCGAAAGTTGTAGGCGAACAGGATCGGCACGGCCTGGATCTGCTTGACCCCGACGTCCTTGGCGAACGCGGCCTTCGGATCGACGTCCACGACGGCAAGTCCGGCGGCCTTCAGCTTGGCGACTTCAGCGGGGCACGGATTGATCACCTTCAGGTCCATGCGCACCTCGGTCTCCTTCCAGTATGGCGCGAGCGAAAGACCGGACGTCGTGTAGGCGACCGAGCCGGCGATCGTTCCGGATTGCATGGCGTCGGTCTGGGTCTTGGGGTCGATCTGGACATGCTTGAACTGGTAGCCGAGCGTTTTGTGGATGCGCATGAAATTCAGCCAATTCATGAAGCCGGCGGGGGTATAGAAAACCGGCTTGCCGCTGAAGTCGCCCCAGCATTTGAACTTGCCGGCATCCTTGGCGGCAACGGCCAGGAACGACTCCATCGGATAGGAGTACCACCCGTGCACGAGCTTGCCTTTGGAGGCGGTATAGTTCTTGAAGCCGCCTTCGCCGGCATAGAGCTGCGTCATGCCGACATCCGCCGTGTAGCCGATCTCCGCGGTGCCATCCATTGCGGCTTTCATCGCGCCGGTGGTCGACGGATAGGGATTGACGGTGATGGTGTATTTGCCTTCGAGTGCTTCCTCGGCGATTTTCACCATCGAGGCGGCAACCTTGTAGCCGTAGGAATCCACGCTGGACGTGGCCCAACGGATCGAGTTGCGCTCCTGCGCGTAAGCCGGTCCGCTCGCCGCAACAGCAAAGACGGCGGCAACGGCGGCCGCGGATACCGCTGACTTGTAACCCGGTTTGAACTTCGACATTGTCTTCCTCCATCGATTAAGAAACAGCAAAACGTTACGATGAGACACCTTCGCTAATTTGACGCTCCCGGCAACCATTCAACCGCCCGCTACTGTAAGCGGGCGGTGTCAGTCGTATTTTGACATGGATCAAGCTTGCGTGCGTTTGGGAGCCTGCGCGCGTGCCGCCAGCGCGCGGTTGCGCATGCGCGCGAGGACCACGCTCAGCGCAACACCAATGATGCACAAGGCGCTGATGCCCACAAAGCCCCACGTGAAAGCGCCGGCGTTATCCCGCACTATGCCCAGCGTGTAAGCCGTCAACAGGCCGCCGATATTCGCGAAGAGATTGCTGAACCCCGTCGTCATGCCCGCGGTGCGCTGCCCCAGCACCTCCATGGGCACGTAGAACAGCGGCCCGAAATAGAACTGCAGGAAAACCGAGCCCACCGCGATCACGAGCAACAGCGCCGGAACCGATTCGACCACGACCAGCAGCGTCGAAGTGCAGGCCAGCACCGCCAGCGAACCACCGATGACCAGCGGCGGGTTTTTCAGGCGATCGGAAACGTAGCCGCCCAACGCGTTTGAAGGCGCGGTGAAAGCGGCGCTCATCGCGGTCACGAGACCCGCGGCCGGCAACGAAAAGCCGCGGTCGGCCACCAGCAGGGATGGCAGCCAGAAGTTGAACGAGGTGACGACGCTGAAGCGGACGAACTGGATCGCGCTGCAAACCCACAGAATCCGGTGCTGGAAAAGCTGCAGGGCCTCGACCATGCTCATCTGCGGGCCGGCATGCGTGCGCGCCTTTTCCGTGGCGAGGGCGCGGAATACCAGTGCGCTGGCTATGCCGATGATCGCAAAACCGATGAACGTCGGGCGCCAGCCCAGGTAATTTGCGAGCAGCGGGCCGATGAGGGACAACACGACGGTGCCGCCGAAACCACCTACCATGTACAGGCTGATCGCTGTCGCCCGGCGCTCGGGCGGAAACCACGCCGCCAGCAGCGAGAGTCCCGGCGCGAACAGCAGTGCCCGGAACGCGCCCGCCGCGAGCTGGTTGATCACCGCGAGCCAGAACGAGTGGACCAGTCCCAGGCTCAGCGAGAGCACCGACCAGCCGAGCAGCCCGATGAAGAACAGGCGCTTGGGGCCGAAGCGGTCCGAGAGATATCCCGCCGGAATCTGCCCGATTCCATAGGTCAACGTCACCGCCGCGGCGAGCATGCCCGCCTGCGAGAAACTGATCTGCAGGTCGGCGCGGATCAGCGGCAGCAGCAGTGCAATGCCGCTGAACGTCAGCGTGTGGAAGATCTGGCACAGCACGACGACCGTGACGCTCGTAATGCGTTCACGATCGGGCGAGGGGGCGGGGTGCGCGGATGCGGCCGGTGGCGGGCTGTTCACTATCCGGCGGAGCCTACCGGTGAACCGCTAGCAGTGCAACGGTCACGCTCGTCCCGGCCCGCGAATATCCGCTTCGAAACGCGGAACTTGGACAGCCCGAGTCAAACCGGTTTACCATCCGGCTTCAATTTTGATTCGGGGATTGCAATCATCGTGCACACTGAGGATAACCATCACCATCGCGGCAACCGGGTCGAGGATTTCCGCCTCATCACCGGCACCGGAAAATACGCCGCCGACTGGAATGCGCCGGGGCAGCTCTATGGAGTTTTCGCGCGCTCGGACCGCGCGCATGCGCAAATCGTTGGGGTGAACGTCGCGCGGGCGCTCGAACATCCCGGCGTGAAGCACATCTTCACCGGCGCCGATGCGGTGCGCGCCGGTTATGTCAGGGCCCCCCATGCGCTGACGTTCCCCGGGCTCAACGGCATGAAGGCGCGCGCGCCGGAGCGGCCGGTGCTCGCGCACGGCAAGGTGCGTTTCGTCGGCGAGGCACTGGCGCTGGTGGTGGCGGAAAGCGCCGCTGCAGCGCAGGACGCGGCGGAACTCGTCGAGGTTGAGTACCGCGATCTGCCGTGCGTGGTCCGGCCGGAAGAGGCGCTTCTCCCGGGCGCGCCGCAACTGCACGACGACGTGCCGGGCAATCTGGCATTTGAATCCGAGACCGGCAACGCGCAGGCGGTCGAAGCGGCGTTTGCCGCGGCTGCCCACGTAACGCGGCTCAAGGTTGAATCCACCCGCGTCTCGCCCAGTCCGATGGAACCGCGCGCCTGCCTCGTCGCTTTTGATGCGGCAAGCGGCGAGTACCGGTTCAATGTCTGCATGCAGGGCGTCACCACTTTGCGCAAGATGATGTCGTCCTACACCAAAGTTCCGGAAGACAAACTCAAATTCGAAGCGCGCGACGTCGGCGGCGGTTTCGGCCAGCGCACACCGGCGTATCCCGAGTACTGCGCGCTGATGATCGCCGCGCAAGCGGCCGGCAGGCCGGTCAAGTGGGTTTCCTCGCGCGTGGACTGTTTCCTGACCGACAATCACGGGCGCAACAACATCATCAGCGGCGAACTGGCGCTCGATCGCGGCGGGAAATTTCTGGCGATGCGGCTTAACTGGGTCAACGACATGGGCGCGTATCTGGCGCCGGGGGCGATGGGCCATATCCGCAACACCACCACCTGCATGACGGGGGTGTACCGCATTCCCGCCTTGTATGCGACCTACCGCGTACCGCTTACCAACACCACGCCGGTTGGCGCGTATCGTGGTGCCGGGCGCCCGGACATCGCCTACGTGGTTGAGCGCCTCGTCGATCAGGCGGCAGCCGAGCTCGGCGTCGACGCGGTGGAACTGCGGCGGAAGAACTTCATCCCGCCGGAGGCATTCCCGTACAAGACGCCGACCGGTTCAACTTATGAGAATGCCGACCTGCCGGGTTTGCTCGAAAAAGCGCTCAAGCTCGCCGACTGGCAGGGTTTTGGCGCGCGCCGCGTGCAGTCGGCGGCGGCAGGCAAGCTGCGCGGCATCGGCATCTCGACCGTGATCGAGCCCACCGGCGCCGGCAACGCGGCGAAAGACGAAATCGAGCTGCAACTCGACGCGAGTGGCGTCGTCACCGTCCACACGGTTTCCAAGGCGCAGGGACACGGCCACGAGACAACGCTGGCGATGATCGTGGCGGACGCACTCGGCTTGCCGCACGCGCAAGTCAAGGTCGTGCAATGCGCGCCGGACACGCTGCTGCAGGGCAATCACACCGGCGGCTCGCGCACCACAGTGGGCGCCGGCAGCGTGTGTTATCTCGCGGCGCAGAAGCTGATCGAGCACGGCAAGGCGCTCGCTGCGCTTGAGCTGAAACTCGAGCCCTCGCAAATCACCTACGCCAAAGGCGAGTTTCGTACGCGCGAATCGCCGCGCACCGTCAAGCTCGCCGAACTTGCCAGGTCAAAGACATTGAGCGTCACCGCCGAAGGAAAATTCGGTTCCACCTTCCCCAACGGCTGCCACATAGCGGAGGTCGAGGTCGATGCCGAGACCGGCGCGGCGAAAATTGCCTCTTATTGCGCGGTCGATGATTGCGGCGTCATCATCAATCACGCCATCGTCGAAGGCCAGTTGCAAGGCGGCGTGGTGCAGGGCGCGGGCCAGGTATTCGGCGAGCACATTGTGTACGACCCCGAATCAGGACAGCCGCTGACCGCGAGTTTCATGGACTATTGCATGCCGCGCGCCGGGCTGTTGCGCGAGCTTCGCGGTGCGGAACATCCCACGCCGAGCAAGGTGAGCCCGCTCGGGGTCAAGGGCATGGGCGAATCCGGCTGCACCGCTTCGCTGCCCGCGCTCGTCAACGCGGCCATCGACGCGCTGCGGCCGCTCGGAGTTACGCATCTCGACATGCCGCTGACGCCGTCGCGGCTGTGGCATGCGATGCAGGCGGCGCAGCAGGGGCAACGTCCGCGCGCGCGATAAATCGCCGCAAGCCGGGATTATTCAACGCGAATTTTCGCGGCCTGCACTACCTTGCGCCACTTCACGATCTCGCTGCGTATCGTTTTGGCGAACGCCTCGGGCGTGTTGCCCGCCGGCTCCAGGCCCACCGCTGCAAACCGTTGCGCGAGCGCCGGTGACTTGAGCACGCGGTTGATTGCGGCGTTGGCATTGCCGACGATTGCGCGCGGCGTCCCGGCGGGAAACAGCATGCCGTACCAGACGTCGAATTCATACCCCGGGACGCCGCTTTCCGCGACGGTCGGCACTTCGGGCGCGGCGGCGGAGCGCCTGGCGCCGCTCACCGCCAGCGCGCGCATGCGGCCGGATTTCATGTGCGGCACGACCGACGATATGCCGATCAGCTGCACATGGATCTCGCCGCTCAACATGGCGGTCAATGCCGGGCCCGTGCCCTTGTACGGCACGTGCACCAGATCAACGCCGGTCATCATGCGCAGCAATTCGGTGCCCAGATGCGACGCGCCGCCGCTGCCGCCAGTGCCATACCGGATCTCGCCCGGCTTCGCCCTGGCCAGCGCGATCAGTTCTTTCATGGAGTTCACGCCCACCGCCGGAATGACCACATAGACAAAGGGCTGGGTTGCGACCATCGAAATGGGCAAAAGGTCTTTTTCGGTATCGTAAGGCAGTTTGGAATACAGTGCCGGCGCGTACGATACTCCGAGGCTGCACAGCACCATGGTGTATCCGTCGGGGGTGGACTTTGCCGCCAGGTTTGTCCCGACGGTGCCGCCGCCACCACCCCGGTTGTCCACCACGACGGATTGTCCCCATGCCTGGCTGAGATCCTGAGCGACGAGCCGCGCGATGATATCGGTGCCGCCGCCCGGCGCGAACGGCACGATCATGCGTACGGACTTGGCTGGATACGGTTGAGCGAATGACGTTGCCGCTGCGAGAGACGCTGCGACGGCAATTCCAAATATCGTGGTAAGCATGCGCTTCATGTCTTCCTCCCGGTTTGATTCCGAAAACTCAGGTAACAGCGGTCAGAGGCTGGCGAGGACCCGGCCCCAGCGCGGATCGGGACGGCGCCGCATGCGCGCTCCCGCTGCGTGGAGCGCCGCCCAGGTCGTCGAGAGAATGTTGAGCAGCACCGGCCGGCCGTACTCGGCCTCGAGAAGCGGCACCGCGTGGATCGCGTACCACAACCCCCCTGGCATCAGCAGCGCCTGGGCATCCGGCGTCTCGCGCAGTACCTGGCCGCCGAGTTCGAGCGCGAGCAGATGATCGTCGGCCGCGCTGGCCTGCTTGTTCTCCTGGAGCGAGCGGGCGCGTGAACGGCAGGCGATGACTTCGATGCCTGCCTCGGCAAGATAACGGGTCAGCGCGGCATTTACAGGCTCGGGCCAGCGTGTCGCCAGCGCAATCCGGTTCGCACCCAGGTGCTGCAATGTCGCGATGTGCGCTTCAAGGTCCGTGTCGCACGCCAGTCCGGTTTGCGCCTGAGCCTCGGCAAGAATCTCGCGCATTTTTGTTCGCCCGAGAGCGGATGCGACCGGAACGCCGCTCAACGAGATTCGATCCACCTTTTTATTGGCGAGCAGCTCGAAGCGCTCCCGCAGGACCGGCAGCTCCTGCTCGACGGCCGCGAGGCTGTATTCCCTCAGGTTGAGGCCGGTCGTCACCAGCATCATGCCCTCGGGCGCGACGCGGTAGAACTGGTACGCGTCGAGGTCGGTGTAGAGGTGAGGAATGACGTAGCCGAGCTGGTACCACGGGCTGATGACGCTCATCCCTTCCGCCTAGATCGCCTTCAGCCTTTCAAGCAGGTCCTTGCTTTCGGGGACCGTGCCCTGCGCGTAGACATGCGAATGCCGAATGACGCCTTGCGCATCGACGAGGAAAACGGAGCGTGCGTCCATGCCGCGTTCCTCGTTGAAGACGCCGTAAGCCTTGCCGGCTGCTCCATGAGGCCAGTAGTCGGAGAGCAGCGGGAAGGGCAGGCCGCCCAGTTGCTCCGCCCAGGCCTTCAGGCTCGGCACGGTGTCTGCGCTCAGCTGCAGAATTTCCACATCGAGTGCCTTGAATTGTGCGTAGTTCTCACGGAACCCGCTGACTTGATTCTTTCACCCGCCGGTAAAAGCGAAAGGCAGAAACGCGACCACCGTACGGCGGCCTCGGAAGCTGGAGAGCGCGAGCGTTTGTCCCGCGTGGGACGCCAGAGAAAATTCCGGCGCCGGGGCGCCGGGTTGAAGAGCAGCCATGCAGGTTCTCCTTGAACGATGACAACGCTCTATCATGACACATTTGGCGAAGGTAATTAACCACGATTACAGCAGGGCGACCTCTCGGCGACCAAGCCAGACAAGACCCCAATTGTCTTTTTCATTGTTTCACGGTTAAATAGATATTCCCCGAGGAGAACACCATGATTACAGCCGTATTATCGCGCTATGAAATCGACGTCGAGGATGTCGAATACATCCGGCATGGCAACAAACCGCTGCTCGCGCGCGTGTACAAGCCGCGGGGAACGGGGCCATTCCCGCTCATCGTCGACCTTCACGGCGGTGCCTGGTGCAGCAAGGACCGCACGACCGATGCCGGAACGGACGAACCGCTCGCAAAAAGCGGTGTGGTGGTAGTGGCGCTCGATTTCCGGATGCCGCCTGAGGCCGGATATCCGGCTTCGCTCGCGGACATCAATTATGCGATCCGCTGGTGCAAAGCGCGGGCCGCGGAACTGGGCAGCCGCCCCGACATGGTCGGCATACTGGGCGTCTCCAGCGGCGGCCATCAGGCGATGCTGGCGGCGATGCGACCGCGCGATTCACGCTATGCAGCGCTGCCTTTGTCGGCCCCGGCGGCGGTCGATGCCACGCTGCGCTGCGTGGTTCTGTGCTGGCCGGTGATCGATCCGCTGGGACGTTATCAATATGCCAGAAAGCATAAGGGGGGCGGCGATCCGAAGATAGCCAAGAAGGCGGAAAACTGGCTGTCCTGCCATGACCAATACTGGCCGGGCGAGGCGGCCATGGCCGAAGGCAATCCCACGCTCGCGCTCGAACGCGGCGAGCCGGTGCAAATGCCCCCCGTGCTGTATCTGCAGGGCACTGCCGACATCGCGCATCCCAAGCCCAACCGCGACCAGTTCATCGCGAGCTACCGCAAGGCCGGTGGCCGCGTGGACCTTCACATGTTCGAAGGCGTGGGCGAAGGTTTCATCACCGACGATCCGGACTCGGCGGCTTCCCGCGATGCCATCGAGAAGATCATCGAGTTCGTGCACCGCGAAATACGCTGAGCAGCGCCGCTGCGCCGCGATTTACGCGTGACGCTGTGGTTCGGCGGGCAGTTCCGCGAGTTCGATGAGGCAGTTCTCGGTACCGGCCGGGTCAAGGAAGGCAATGCGGCAGCCGGCGTGGCCGATGCGCGGCACCTGGTCGAGCAGCGGGATTCCTTTTGCCTTGAGTTCCGCCAGCGCTTCGTCGATGTTTTCCACCTCGAAGCAGATGTGATTGATCCCGTTTTTGCCTTCATCGCACATGCGGGCGAACTTGCTGTCGGGTGCAACTCCCGCGAGCAGCTCCACCATCGATTCACCGATGGGATAGAGCGCCATCTTATGAGGCCGCCCGGCGATGTGCTCGACGCCGCCGAGCGGGATACCGAAGCAGTCTTCCCAGAGCCGCCGGCTTTTCTCGATGTCCCGCACGATCACGCCGACATGCTCAATACGCTTGATCTTCATCGTTGCACTCCCGGATAAGTGAAATCGCTGCCACCTGCGGCACTCTGCAAGAATATCACGGCGTCCCGGTCATCGCCGCTTTGCGCCCGCATTAGCTCCGACCTGCGATAATCGATCAACTGCGAACACGCCCCGTCATGAAAAACACGTTCCGCTCCCTCGCCGGCCGTGATTTCCGATTGTATTTCATCGGCCAGTGCGTCTCCCTCGTCGGCACCTGGGTGCAGCAAGTAGCGTTCGCGTGGATTGCCTATCGGCTTACCGGCTCCGCGTTCATGCTGGGGCTCATTGCTTTCTGCGGGCAGTTTCCAATGCTCGTGCTCACGCCGTTCAGCGGCGTACTGGCGGACCGATTCAGCAGACGCAATGTATTGGTCGTGATTCAGGTCATGCAAATGGCAGTAGCGGCGCTGCTTGCCGTCCTGGCATGGCAAGGTGAAATGACGCCGTTGGTCCTCGTTGCGGCTTCCCTCGCGCTCGGAGTGACCGGCGCGGTTGAAATGCCGGTGCGCCAGGCGTTCACGCCGGATATCGTCCACGACCGCGCCCACATGGCCAACGCCATTGCGCTCAACTCGGTGACCTTCAATGCGGCGCGCCTCGTCGGCCCCGCCGCCGCAGGATTCATTCTGGCGGCCTTCAGCGAAGCCGCGTGTTTTGCCGTCAATGCGCTGTCCTACGTGGCGACCATCTACACTTTGCTCGTCATCCACCCGACGCGGGTCGAACACGGTGGCGGCAGGACGTCATTGCGCGAGGGTGCGGCGTATGTGCGCCAATTTGCCCCGGTGCGCTGGCTGCTCATCACGGTGGTGGTGGCGAGCTTTTGCCTTTCGCCCTATCTCACGTTCATGCCGGTCTATGCGAAGGACATCCTCAAAGGCGGGCCCGATACGTTGGGCATCCTCATGGCCGCTTCCGGTTTGGGTGCGTTGTCCGCCGGGCTCTATCTTGCGAATCGCAAGTCCGTCTTCGGGCTGGGCGACAAGATGGTGGCCGGCTGCTTCGCGGCGGGTATCGCTTCCGCCGCATTTGCCTACAACTCTCTGCTTTGGGTCGCGCTGCCGCTGCTGATCGTTTCGGGCTGCGCCACAATCATCATTGTGACCTCGAGCAACATCCTGTTGCAGTCCCTGGTGCCCGACAACCTGCGCGGGCGGGTGATGGCGCTCTACAGCATGTCCTTCATCGGTGTGCTGCCGGTAGGCAGTCTGGTGGCCGGGGGCATTGCCCATCTCGTTGGCGTCCAGCCGGTGTTCGTGGTGTCCGGGATCGTTTTCGTGGCGATGGGCGTTGCCCTGAAACGCAGACTTCCGCGCCTGCGGCAGGAAGCGCATCCTGTTTTTGTGGAGAAAGGGCTGTTGCAAAAATAATCGGGGCTAGGCCGTGGCCTTCGCTGCCGCTTTCACCGGAATTCCGCCTTCGCGCACCCATCGATAACGGCCGGCGAGGGCATCCGCAAGCGGCCGGCGCCGCGTGTCCGAAACCGCGATCCACATTCGCAGCAGATGCCGCTCGCGCCCGGGCTCGTCGTAATCCTCGTAGGCCTCGCGGGCGTGCAGCATCGTGTGGTTGTTCAGCAACTGGATATCACCCTCCTGAAAGTCCATGGACAGCATCAGTTCGGGCCGGTTGGCGATGTCCTGGACCGTTTCGAGGGCCTCGCGCTGGATATCGGTGGGCCGGTACTGCTCGCCGAATCGCGCGGCGGATTCGAAATAGGTGCGGCTGCAGATCCGCGCAGTCATCTTGCCGTCGCGCGCGCTGAACATGGGAATGGTGTACCAGGGCAGTTCGCCTTCAGGCTCCTCGCCACGCCAATCGACATTGAACATTCCGTAGAGCGTGTCCAGCAGGTCAGGGCGCTCGCTGCGCAGTATGTTTTGAACGGTAAGCGCGCTCACCACTTTGCTCGCGCCGCCGGACTTGGCAGTGCGCAGGCAAAACAGCCCGAGCACGTCCACGGGCAGCACGTCGGTGTGGAAATCCATGCGCAGGTTGGTCTGATAGGCGCGCGCGTTGGGATCGGCGAGGATCCGGCCTTCGTCGCGCACATGCCCCAGGCGGTGCCCCCGCACGTTCTGCGACACCGGATTGCCCAGATGCGCGCCCAGGCCCCAGTAGAGCAGCTCGCATTCCTCGTCCGTGTAGCGCTCGCGTGGGATACCGCGCAGCAGCATGAACCCGCGCCCGTTTTCGAGCTCTTCCAGAATGCGGTCGAGCTCGGCGGCAAAGCGCGGCAGGGGAAAAGCGTCCGCCGCGAATGGAATGCGCGCCCCAACGCGCTTGGCATGGGTGAGCGCGGCGTCGATTTCCGCCACGGCTGCCGCGTCGAGGCGATAAATCCAGGACTCGTCATGCTGGAGTTCCGGTCCGATCCAGGCGCCTGGACCGGTGATGATGTCGTATTGCTGATGTGCCATGTGAGCCATCCTGCGGTGCGGCCAAATCGTTAACGTTGGCCCTCACTATAAATCGGGAACAACCCCTCCGCAAATAAAAGCGGGATCGTCATGCGAAAAAGATGTTTGACGTGATAAATCATGGGCAATGAGGAATTTGAGTGAATCGGGCTTAGCGGTAAGCTGCGGGATTCCAGGTATTCAGTTCGTCCTGGCCCTGCTTGCACCAGAGATAGAGCGCGTCGTACATGACCATGCCGTGCCGCAGCATCTCGTGATCGTCTCTGAACAATCGCGACAGCCCAAGTGAAAGTGCAACGAGCCCCGGCGACTGCGGCGCGAGGTCGAGCTTCGCCGTGTCGGCGCCCCTGACGATGACCGCAAGCTGCGCGAGCGCCGGATCGTGCAGGTGGTAGCGTTTGATAAATGCATCGAAGCTGCACAAGTCACCGTCGTGCGAGTACGCGACATCGGGGATGTCGTAAGGAACCGCCTGTCGAGCGGAGGCGACGTTTTTCACTTCCTCGGCCGGGACATACAGAAACTCCGCATCCTTGTCGATGAAGCGGGCGATGAGCCACGGACACGCGATGCGGTCTATCTTCGGACGCTCGCGGGTGACCCAGCGTGTCGACGCTTCTGTGGGTTTGCTCGCCAGCTCGCCGCCGCCAGCCTTCCAGCCCTCATCGAGGCCGCCTTCCAGGAAACGCGCGGTGATTCCCGCGTCGCGCAGGGCTTTCGCTGTGTTCCGGCTGACCTCATGGCCGTGGACGCAGTACACGACGGCAGTGCTGACCCGCGGCAGTTCTTTCGCCCACGTCAACACCGTGGCCGGGTCGCGCCGCAGCGATCCGGCGATCATATCGGATGCCGCGCGAAACGTGGATGGCTTGCGCACGTCGATGACGAGCGGAGGCTTGCTGCCGGACAATGCGGATTTCAGTTCTGATGCGGTAATGGTCGCTTCCATGGCTGCTAACTCCTTTCAAAGCCGTTCAGTAATTGCGTCGTAATGGCGCATTCGTCCAGGGGGAGTTTCTTATTGACCTCGATCATAACGGCCCCCGCTTTGGTGATGTCAATTTTCCACAGCAATCCCCCGGGGGTCGTCCGCGCAAACAGAGTGCCGTCCGCAGCAAACCCAAGAGCGCCGAATCCGATATCCCGCCCCTCTTTTTCATGGAAGCTGATTGCGTGATCTTTGAGGTCGAAACGGTCCGCATCTATTCGCAACAACCTCGCTTGCCCGTTGTTGGAGATGTAGGCGGACCCTGCCCGATCCAGTGCCATGTCGGGCATGCAGACATTGCGGAAGCCGACCACGGACCAGTTCGGCAGTGCAATTTTCCGTATCAGCCTTTTCCCGGTGGTTGCGGTGTTGTATACCCGCACCTCGTCGAGAGTTAGCACCCAAAGCCGGTCGCGTACCAGGTCTTCCCTGATGCGCAGAACGTCCGGCTCGCTTGTCCCGTGTGCATCCTGCCGGAGACCGGCACTATCTGCGCGGCCGTCCGACGAATATTGAGAACGTTTTTCACTATTACCGCAGCCCGCCATTGCGGCCACTGCAATAAGCAGGATCATCCAACCGTGAATTGAGACGATTCGATTACTCATGAGCACACTCCTTTTCCGTGAGATCGGTGCAGCACTTGAGACGAAGTCGTCCTGGGTGCCCGGGTGTCTGCGAAAAACCCGGCTGGGCAGGCACTGCCATAGTTATTTTGCGAATCAGAGCTTTCATAACCACCTACCGTCGACGCGAATATTCAGGCATACTGAGTTCATGCGCAAAGCACCATTTCTTCTCCTGGACATAGATTTTCTAATGATCTGAGTGATGCCATGCGGCGGCGATTACCGTCCCTCAATGCGCTCAAGGCCTTCGAGGCCAGCGCGCGCCAGGAGAGCTTTACCAAGGCGGCCGACGAGCTTTGCGTGACGCAGGGCGCGGTGAGCCAGCAGGTCAAGGGGCTCGAAGCCGAATTGGGCGTTCGGTTGTTCCGTCGCGAACGTCAGCGGCTCGTCATTACGGATGCGGGGCGTACTTATCTGGAGGTGGTGCGCGACGCGTTCGACCGCCTTGCCATGGGTACGGAACGATTGTTGCAGCGGCAGAACTCGGGCGTGTTGACCGTCACGACGTCGCCCAATTTTGCCGCCAAATGGCTCGTGCACCGGCTCGGACGTTTCTCCGAGGCACACCCCGGGATCGAATTGCGCATCAGCGCCTCGATTCAACACGTCGATTTCGCCCGCGAGGACATCGACCTGGCGATCCGTCACGGAGTCGGACAATGGCCCGGGCTGCACGTGACACGGCTGTGCGTGGAGGAGCTTTTCCCCGTGTGCAGTCCGAAGCTCGCGCGTGGACGTGGCGCGCTTCGCTCGCTTGGTGATCTCAGGCAACACACACTGCTCCACGCTAACGACACCGGTGACTGGGTCAAATGGCTGAAGCTGGTGGGCGTTGACGATGTGGACGTCAGGCGCGGAACCGTCTTCAACCAGACCAGCATGGCGATCGACGCAGCGGTCGATGGTCAGGGCATAGCGCTGGCGCGCACGGCACTGGCCGCCTGGGACCTTCTGTCCGGGCGTCTGGTCCGGCCTTTTCCGCAAGCGCTCCAGGCGCCATACGCGCTTTGGATCGTCTGTCCGGCATCGGCGGCAGATCTCCCCAAGATCGCGACATTCCGCGGCTGGCTGCTCAACGAGGCGGCAGATGATACCCGGCGGCTCGCCGCACTTAGAGCACCTAACACGGGACCATAAATGATGGACGACACGCTAGGGTTGTACAACACCGCTGATTTGCGCGAGGCCGCGCGGCGCAGGCTGCCGAAAGGGCTGTTCGAATTCATGGACCGCGGCAACGATGACGAGGTTGCGATGCGCGACAACCGGCGCGCGTTGGACAGCATCAAGCTCAAGCCGCGCGTGCTGGTCGACGTTTCGAAGCGCAGCCAGGAGATCTCGCTGTTCGGCAAGCAGCAGAAGATGCCGGTCATCATCGCGCCGACGGGTTCGGCGGGCCTCGCGTGGTATGAGGGCGAAGTCGCGCTCGCGCGCGCAGCGGCCGCGCACGGCATCCCGTTCACGCTTGCCGTGGGGTCCATGACCGCGATGGAAAAAGTCGTGCAGGTCGGCGGCACCCTGTGGTTTCAGCTCTACATGTGGCCGGACCGTGCACTGTCGCACCAACTGGTCGCGCGCGCTCTCGATGCCGGTTTCGAAGCGCTGGTTCTCACCGTGGACACACCGGTGGCGCCGGGACGCGAGTACAACCTGCGCAACGGTTTTACGATCCCGTTCAGGTTTACGCGGCGCAACGTGGTGGATGTGCTCTCGCACCCGCGCTGGCTGCTCGGCGTCCTGGCCCGCTACATCTTGACCACCGGCATGCCGCGCTACCGGAATTTTCCACCGCACATGCAGACGCGGATCACGGCGCTTCCGATGGGACGCTCGTCGGCGATGAATGACACGCTGTGCTGGGACGACGTGCGGCAATTGCGCAAGCTGTGGCCGCGCACGCTGATCCTCAAAGGCATACAGCATCCGCGCGACGCCGTGCTTGCAGCGGATTGCGGCGCCGACGCGATCGTGCTGTCCAATCACGGCGGGCGGGTGCTCGACAGCGCGCCACCGCCGATCGTGACGCTGCCACAGGTGGTTGAAGCCGTCGGCAAGCGCATCACCGTGATCGTCGACAGCGGGTTTCGCCGCGGCGCCGACGTGGTGAAGGCGCTGGCATTGGGCGCCGACGCGGTGATGCTCGGCCGCGCGCCGCTACATGGAATCGCAAGTGCCGGTGAGGCGGGCGCGCTGCGCGCGCTGACGATTTATCGCGACGAAATCGATCGGGTAATGGCATTGATCGGATGCGCCAGCGTCGCCGATCTGAATCCCGATTATGTCGTCATGCCGCCTGTGGATTGAAGCAGGGCGCGGATTTATCGCGCCATCAATCGGACGGTACCCATTCGGCGCGATGAATCCGCGCCCTACGATTTCAGGGCAGCTTCCAGCCGACCCAGTCGCAGAGCGCGCGTCCCATGACGAGTTCGAGGTCGCTGCCTTTGAGCCACGGCAATTCCTCGGTGAACAGGGTGACGCACTGGCGCCACGAGCACGGCATGCGGGTGATGTCGGTGCCCCAGAACATGCGCTCGGGTCCGAAGGCATCGAAGATCTGCTGCAGGTATTTGTGGATATTGCGGTAGGGATAGGGATCGCTGGAATAGCTGGGCGCGCCGCTTGCCTTCACCGCGACGTTGGGATATTTCGCCAGCGCCAGCAGCTCATCGAGGTCCGCAAAGCCCGCATCGTCCCTGCTGTGGCGGGGGCGCGCCATGTGATCGATGAAAAGCCGCAGCCCCGGATGCCTGGCCGCGATCCCGGCCACGAGCTTGCAGCGATTCGGCACCAGCAGGCCTACCGGAAGACCCGCGCGTTCCGCGGCAGGCCACAACCAGTCGGTCGTGCCGTCGACCAGCCAGTTCTCTTCGCCCGGTTTCAGGAATGCGAAACGCAATCCCAGCATGCCGGGCTGCTGCTTCCAGGTGTCCACGAGCGAACGGTTCTCCGGCTTGCTCACATCGAAGAAGCCAACGATCGCCAATCGGTCGGGGTGCTGCCGGGCCGCTTCGATCGCGACTTCGTTGGCCCTCACGTCCCAGCTGGGCGGATGCAATAGCACCCGGGCGACACCCGCCTCGTCCATGTCCCGCAGCAGCTCGTCCTTTGTGTAGTGCGAGACTTGCCGGTGGATGCTCACCGGCGTGCCGCTTTCCCAGATATGGACCTGCGCGTCCGCGATCAGCAAGGGTTGCTCCCTAATGAAGAACTCCCGTGGAAATCATTGCAGTTCCACATTGGCTTCCTTGATGACTTTCGCCCACTTCGCGATTTCCGATTTGATGAGCGCGGAGAACTGTTGAGGCGTGCCGCCGACCGGGTCCGCGCCCAGCTCCGAAATGCGCCTGCTCACATCCGGAAGCTTGAGAATGCGCGAGGTTTCGATGGCGAGCTTGTCGACGATGGCCTTCTGTGTGCCGGCAGGCGCGAGCAGCCCGAACCACGCGCCCGAGTCATAGCCCGGCACGCCGGACTCGGCAATGGTGGGAAGATCGGGCGCGGCCGGCGAGCGTTTCGCGGGGCTCACCGCAAGCGCGCGGATCTTGCCGGCCTGCACCTGCGGCAGGTACACCGGCATGTTGTCGATGGTGACCGAAATCTGCCCGCCCATCACGTCGGCAAGCACGCCGGCGCTGCCCTTGTACGGGATATGCACGAGATTGGTCCCGGTCATCCCCTTGAACAGCTCCATCGACAGGTGCGCGGTGCTGCCGTTGCCCGGCGAGCCGTAGTTGATCTTTCCCGGGTTGGCCTTCGCGTAGGCGATCAGCTCTTTGACGTTTTTCACCGGTACGGCATTGTTGACCACCATGATATTCGGCACCATGGCCACCAGGCTGATCGGCGCGAAACTTCGCAGCGAATGCCAGCTGAGTTTTCGGTAGAGGTTCACGTTGATGGCGTGCGTGCCCGCGGTGCCCATGAGCAGCGTGTAGCCATCGGGAGTTGACCTTGCCGCCAACTCGGTGCCGATGTTGCCCGCGGCCCCCGGGCGGTTCTCGACGATCACGGACTGCCCCCAGCTCTCGGTCATTTTCTGGCCGATGATGCGCGCCAGGATGTCGGTAGTCCCGGCCGGCGTATAAGCAACGATGATGCGGATGGGTTTGCTGGGGTAGGCGTCAGCAGCCAACACCTGACCCGCGGCGGCAAAGGCGATGCAGCCCGGCATGACAACGCGTATAAACATATTCATGCGACCCTCCCGTTAATTTCTGCGATCGGTCAGTCTCCGCGCAATCTAATCCAACCACCAGAGCGAGGCAAGCGCTTTCCCGCCCCCGCGCTGCGCGGATTGGACTCTCTGCCGCGTGCCGCTGTTGTGCGATAATCCTGCCCGCCACGATCGCAGCCAGATACCGCATGGCGGTATACACGCCATCAAGTGCCAATTAACCAGGGAGCAACAGATGTCAATTCGCAGCGAGATCAACCAGGATGCGGCCGGCGTAGTTTTTACCGGTTGCGGCGTAACCAATGCCGCACCCGCGCAGGGACAGCCGGGTGGGCGGCGCCGGCAGGTGGTGGTGAATGGCCGCCGCGTGAAGACGATCGACGTGCACGCGCACTGCGTGATTCCGGAGACCCTCGCGCTGATGGGCAAGAGGCTGGAAGACCAGCGCGGACCGGGGCTGCACGAAGTGGGGCACGAGCGCATCCGCGCGATGGACGAGCAGGGCATAGATGTCGAGGCGCTCAGCATCAATCCGTTCTGGTACACGGCGGAGCGCGACCTTGCGAGCCAGATAATCAAAATCCAGAACGACAAGCTTGCCGAGATGTGCGCGGCGCACCCGGATCGCTTCGTCGCCTTTGCGTCGGTGGCGCTGCAGCATCCAGACCTCGCGGTCCAGCAGCTGGTGGAAGGAGTCAAGAAGCTCGGGTTGCGCGGCGCGGCAGTCGGCGGCAGCGTGGCCGGGTACGAGTTCTCCGACCCGAAGTTCCATCCGTTCTGGGCGAAGGCCGAGGAACTCGGCGTGCTGATCTTTATCCATCCGCAAAGCACGCCGGACCTCGCAAAAAGATTCAAGGGCAACGGCTGGCTGGAAAACACCATCGGCAACCCGCTCGATACCACTATCGCGCTTTCGCACCTGATCTTCGAGGGCACGCTCGATCGCTTCCCCGGGCTCAAGATCTGCTCGGCCCATGGCGGCGGCTTCCTGCCTTCCTATGCCCCGCGGTCTGACAACAGTTTGCGCGTTGCCCCCGAAATGGATACGGGAGTGAAGCTGAAGAAACACCCGACCGAATACCTGCGGCAGATGTATTACGACACGCTCGTCTTTACGTCCGAAGCGCTGCGGCATCTGGCGGTGGAAGTCGGCGTGAGCCAGCTCGTGATCGGCACCGACCATCCAATCCCGTGGCAAAGCCAGTCGGTGGACCACATACTCAACGCGCCGGGCTTCAGCGACGACGAGCGCCGCGCGATGCTCGGTGAGACCGCTGCCCGACTGCTCGGCATCAAGCCGTAGGAGACCAACCATGATCAAGGTGATGGCGACGGCGGCCATCCAGGAGGCGTATCTCGAACTCGTGCCCGAATTCGAGCGCGCCACGGGGAACCAGGTCGTCACGCTCTGGGCGCCGACCGTCGACGTCATGAGCCGCATCAAGGGCGGCGAGACTGTCGATCTTGTGATCATGGCGGCCAGCTCCGTCGACGAACTCATCAAGCTCGGCAGGATCGTGCCGGGAAGCCGTGTCGATATCGCGACGTCCGGAATCGGCGTTGCAGTCCGCGCTGGCGCGCCGCGGCCCGATATCAGCTCGGCCGAGGCCTTGAAGCGCACGCTGCTCGCGGCGAAGTCGGTCGTGTATTCCTTTGGCCCGAGCGGCGTCTATCTCGCCGAGCTGTTCCAGCGCATGGGCATCGCCGATGCACTGCAACCAAAGCTCAAGCAGGTGAAGGGCGAACCCACCGGCGCGGTGGTCGCGCGCGGCGACGCGGAGATCGGTTTCCAGCAGGTGTGCGAATTGCTGCCCGTTCCCGGAATCGATTTTCTTGGGCCGCTGCCGGCGAGCGTCCAGAAGATCACCGTCATCGCGGCGGGTCTGCACGTGGGCGCAAGAGAGCCGGATGCGGCCCGGGCATTGGTCAGGTTCCTGAGCGCGCCGGCCGCGGCCCCCGTCATCAGGAAGAAGGGGATGGAGCCGGCCTGAGGTTGTTGGGCGCCAGATAATCCGCGTTGAGCGCGGCGACATCGCGGCAGCCAACCAATGCCATCACGCGGTCGATTTCGTCGCGGAAAATTGTGATCGCCCGCGTCGCTCCAGCCTCACCGGCGGCTGCCGCGCCGTAGAGCGAAGAGCGGCCGATCAGCACCGCGTTGGCGCCGAGTGCCAGCGCCTTGATCACGTCGCTGCCGCGCCGGAAACCACTGTCGACGAGCACCGTGATGCGCTTGCCCACTGCCGCGACAACCTGCGGCAGCACGTCGATGGGCGCCAGCGCGCCGTCCATAACGCGGCCGCCGTGGTTGGAGAGGATGACGGCATCGGCGCCGCAGTCGGCGGCAAATACCGCGTCCTGCGGGTGGAGCAGGCCTTTGACCATCAGCGTGCGCGGCCACAATTTGCGCAGCACGCGCACATCGTCCCACGTGAGCGAGTCGTTCAGCTTCAGCGCCCGCCCCATGGGCTGCGCCGTGATCCTGGCCTTCACGTCGGACGGATAGTTCTCGTAGCGCGGCATGCCGGTGGTGAGCACGTAACGCATCAGCACCCCGGCGAGCCAGCGCGGATGCGTCAGCACGTCGGTCACATTGCGCACGGTGTAGGACATCGGCATCGTGAAGTTGTTGCGAAGGTTGTATTCGCGATTGGAGAATACCGGGCTGTCCACGGTCACGATAAGCGCTTCGAATCCGGCGGCTTTGGCGCGCTCGGCGATCTGGTGCGACAGCGACCGTTCGGCGTACATGTAAAGCTGAAACCACAACCTGCCGCCCGCCTGCGCGACAACTTTTTCCATCGCGGTCATGGAGCCGGTCGCAAGCGTAAACGGAATGCCGGCTGCCGCGGCCGCGCGCGCCACCGCGATTTCACCTTCGTGCCACATGATTCCCGCCGCCCCGGTAGGCGCGATCGCGATCGGCATTTTCTGCCGCTGGCCGAACAGCGTGATTTCCTGGCTGCGCTGCGAAACATCGACCAGCACGCGCGGCATCAGCTTGATGCGCTCGAACGCCGTGCGGTTGTTGCGCAGCGAAACCTCATCCTCCGCGCCGCGGTCGACGAATTCGAATATCCCTTTCGGCAGCCTGCGCCGCGCCATTTCGCGCAGATCGGCGATGTTGTACGCACCCAGCGTGTTGTCATTCAATGTTTTCACCCCCATCCCAACCTTCCCCCGTCAAGGGGGAAGGAGTTGCTTTGGACTTCCCTCATCAAGGGGGAGGGAATCGATTTTCTTGACGCAGTAAGACTAATGAGCGGGCTCAGGAATTCGACAATCAAAAAGTTCGCTACACTAAATTTTCGGATATGGGTGATCGGCTACCATCACCTCGACGAGGGCGGGCTTCTGCCTTGTTGCCGCGAGGCCCTGCCGCAATGCGCTTTCAATATCCTTGGGATCGGTGACGCGGATTCCCTCCGCGCCGCACGCGCGTGCGATTTCCGAGAAGTTGGGGCTTGTGAAGGTGGTGCCGTAAGTGTGGCCGTAGATGTTGGTCTGCTGCATGAAGGTCTGGCCGAAAGTGCCGTTGTTGTGGACGATCATGAGGATGTTCGCGCCGTACTCCGCGGCGGTGGGAAGATCGCCGATGGTCATGAGGAACGCGCCGTCCCCCGCGAGCGCCACCACGTCGCGCGCGGGAAATTCCATTTTGGCCACGATGGCGGTCGGCAGGCCGTAGCTCATCGCGTTCCACACGCCCGATTGCATGAACGATTCCGGCGTGGCGATGCGGCGAAACGTGCGCGCCCACATCTGGCAGTTGCCCACGTCGCTCGCAACGACCGCGTTGTCGTCGAGGACGGCGTTCATCGCGTCCATCAGAATGCCCGGGTATATGGGCTGGTCGCTCTGGTGCGGTTTGTTTTGCGCCGCGAGACTGCGGCGCACCGCGGCCTTGCCCTCGGCCATTTGCTTGATGAGCGCCTCGTCACGCGGCCGCTGAAAACTCCCCATGCGCTCCAGCAGCGCAGTGAGAAAGAGCTTGGGATCGGCTACGCGCTGGTTGTCCCCGTGGTAGCGGGATTCGGCAACGTCGTCGAAACCGATGAGGATAAGTTTGTCTTCGGCAACACGCTCATTGAGCTCGGTCATCTCGACCGCGCCCGCGCGCAGGCCCACCCCGAGAACGAGATCCGCCCGCTTCAATGCCGCGGTGCAAAGCGGATAGCTGCGGGCGTGGGAAAAGTGGCCCGCGAAGAAAGGGTGTTCTTCCGCAATAACCCCGATCGAGTCCTGGGGGAAGACTACGGGAGCCTGCAGCTTCATTGAGAGCGCGGCAAGATCCTGCAGCGCGCCTTTGCGGATGACCCCTTTTCCTGCGGCGATGACAGGAGACTTGGCCGCCATGAGCCGCTGCGCGAAACGGTCAACGTCCTGCGGGTCGGGCTTGTGGCTTACGGTGGGGATGGGCCGGTAGGCGGGGAGAACCGCGCGCTCTTCCTGCAAAATGTACTCGCTGTAATCCGAGGCGCGCGGCAATTCGACGTGCACGGGCCCGGGGCGCCCACTGCGGGCGATGTGGAACGCTTTGGCCATTACCTCCGGAATGTCCTCGATGCGCTCGATGCGGGCGCTCCACTTGGTGATGTGCTTGAACATCTGGTGAACGAAGGAGGGATCGTCCACTCCGTGGAACGCCTCGAGGTCGGCTTTCAGCGGCACGGCGCCGCCGATATGGACCATCGGCGAAGCCGCGCCGTAGGCTTGCGCGACTCCGGCCATTGAGTTCACACCGCCGGGCCCGGCCGTGACGACGCACACGCCGGGCTTGCCCGTCAGGCGGCCGTAGGCGTCCGCCATGAGCGAGACGTTTGGCTCCTGCTTGCAGGTGACGAACCGGATGGATTTCTCCCGGCTCAGGCCGTCGTAGATCGGATGAATGTGCGAGCCGGGAACGCTGTAGACTCTTGCGACGCCTTCCTCGCGGAGAGCTTCGGCCACCGCTTCACCCGCGTGCATGGCCAATCGCTGGTCACTCATGAAATTCCCCTTGGTAAGATTGATCGATACGCACGTTTGATTCCCTGACGGCCTTCGTCCGCCTGGCAATCCCGGCGGAATGCGAGCGCCGGGCGCAGGACACCCGGAACGACCGGCAATTCCCGGGGGAGCAGTCCTGCTTTCCTACTTGCCGTCGAGTCCGGCAAGTTTCCTGAAGTTCGGCTCCGCGTGCGGGAACGGCGGCAGCGCCCAGGTGCCGGTACCGACCGGCCGGATATCGCGATCGACCGGTACTTCCACGAGATACGGCTTGTTGGCCTTGATCGCGGCGTCGAGTATGCCTTCGAGATCGCCGGCACGATCGACGCGCGCGGCATCCACACCCATAGACCGCGCGAGCATCACGAAGTCGGTGCTGAAGAGTTTCTTGGTCTTGTCGATCTGAAAACTCGTCGCCAGTTCCTGCCCGAACATTCCGAGCTGCATGTCGCGGATCGAGCAATAACCATAGTTGTTCCACACCACCCACACCGCGGGGATGTCGTATTCTTTGGCGGTGAGGAGTATGTGCGGCGTCATCAGGAACGAGCCGTCGCCGACGACCGCGATCGCCGGGCTCTCGGGTTGCGCGAGCTTCGCGCCGAGAATGCCGCAGGTCGCGAAGCCCATCGACGCGAAGCCCCATGATTGCAGCAGATGCCGCGGCCGGCGCGCTTTCCACAGCTGTACCACCCAGTTATGGTGCACGCCGACATCGGTCGCGAACAGCGCGTTTTCCGGAACCGCGCGCGAGAGGCCCTTCAGCAGACGCTCGGGACGCAGCGGCGACTGGTCGGACTCGGTGAACGGTTGCTGGTAGTCGTCCCAGGCCTTCTTGCAGTCGCGCAGCCGGGCGATCCAGTCATCGTAAGTCCTGGGTTTGGCGGCGATCTTCTCCCGCGCGCGCTGCACCAGCACTTCGAGGCTGGCACGGATGTCGCCAAGGATGCCGAGATGCACGGGGTAGTTGCGCCCGATTTCCGACGGATCGTTGTCGATCTGGATCAACAGGGTAGGCGGGATCGTCAGCGTGTAACCGCTGATCCACGCGCTGGTCGCGCGATCATCGAAGCTGCAGCCGAGCGCGAGCAGCACGTCGGCATTGCGCGCCGCTTCATTGGCGGCGTACGGGCCGTTTCTGCCAATTGGACCGAACGAAAGCTCGTGGGTTTCGTCGAGGGTGCCTTTACCGTTCGGGCTGGTGACGACCGGTATGCGCAGCAGCTTGATGAACTCGAGCAGCGCTGCGGTGGCCTCGCCGATCAGGCCGCCTTGCCCGAGAAGAATCACCGGGCGCTTTGCGGCGAGCAGCAGATCGAGCGCCTGCGCGAGTGCGTTGAGATCGCCGGGCGAGCGCTGCCTGACCAGCGGATCGGGATTGGGGACTTCAACTGCGGCGGATTCCTGGAACACGTTGAGCGGCACGTCGATGTTCACCGGGCCCGGCCGCCCGGTGCGCAACAATCCGAATGCCTGCTTCATGGCGATTGGCAGCATTTCGACGCGCGTCGGCTGAAAGCTTTTCTTGACCAGCGGCCGGATCACCGACGGGAAATCGCCCTGGAAATAGCGGCCCGTTTCCTGGAACGGCATGCGGTTGAACTGGGTGGTGGGCACGTTGCCGGTGATGGCGAGGAATGCCGATGAATCCATCATGGCGCCGGCGAGCGCGACCGGCAGATTGCACGATCCGGGTCCGCACGACGTGTACGTTGCGACCGGCTCATGGCGGACCTTGTAGTACGCATCGGCCATATAGCCTGCGGCTTGTTCGTGGTGGACCGAAATCGTCTTGATGCGATCGGCGGCGCTCGCCGCCGCGTCGAGAAAACCGATGTTGCCGTGACCGCATACGCCGAACAGGTACGGAACTTTTTCCTTGATCAGGTACTCAACCATGATCTCGGCGCCCTTGTACGTTTTGCGCCTGGCCGCCTCGCGCGGCGGAGTGTCCTGGTGCGCTGACGGCGGGGCGACTGCTTGATCCGGGGTATCCATGACTGAACTCCTTGCGAAACGATGCGGTTGTTGATCCCGGGTTCGATTCTAGGTGGCGCTCTGATGCTTATCAAGCGTAACCGTCGGCTGCAATATGCCGATATTAAGGGCATGTTTTATAATGGGCTTTCTTGCTCGAGCGGCGAATTTTGCAGGGCGCGGATCACATTGACCGGGCATGAATGGTGTCGGTGGCGGAACTGCAAGGAAGAAGCCATGGGTCGATGCGCGATCATTTTTGCCAGGGTTGGCAATTGCCTCGCGCCGGCTCCTGCGATGGCGCGGTCTGTCGGGTAAGCCGCTCAATTATTTGACGATAATCGAAGAACGCCTCATAATGCTCGGTTTCGTTCGGAGGGGTTCCCGAGCGGCCAAAGGGATCAGACTGTAAATCTGACGGCTCTGCCTTCGAAGGTTCGAATCCTTCCCCCTCCACCAGTACACAGGGGTGGTATACGAGGAAGTCGGGTTCTATCAGAGTCGCGGGTGTAGCTCAATGGTAGAGCAGAAGCCTTCCAAGCTTACGACGAGGGTTCGATTCCCTTCACCCGCTCCAATCAGGAATGAAGCCGGGAGGCGTTATTCCTGATGGCGTTGGCAGACGGGTAAGAGCCCGCCGGTCGACCGGGCAGGGGTCGTATTGTTACACGGGGAAAGAGCGGGCAGAAGGTTTCTGCCCATGTAGCTCAGTGGTAGAGCACTCCCTTGGTAAGGGAGAGGTCGCGTGTTCAATCCACGCCATGGGCACCAGTAAGAGTAACTAGGTAGACAGCGCAGCGAACGATCGAGGACGATATGGGAAAAGCCAAGTTTGAGCGCACCAAGCCGCACGTGAATGTGGGGACGATAGGGCACGTGGATCATGGGAAGACGACGCTGACGGCGGCGCTGACGATGATTTTGGCGAAGAAGTATGGTGGGGATGTGAAGACCTACGAGCAGATTGATGCGGCGCCGGAGGAGAAGGCGCGCGGGATCACGATCAACACGGCGCACGTGGAGTATCAGACGGCGAAGCGTCACTACGCGCACGTGGACTGTCCGGGGCATGCGGACTACATCAAGAACATGATCACGGGTGCGGCGCAGATGGATGGGGCGATCCTGGTGGTGAGTGCGGCCGACGGTCCGATGCCGCAGACGCGGGAGCACATATTGCTTGCGCGCCAGGTGGGGGTGCCGTACATGGTGGTGTACATGAACAAGGCCGACATGGTTGATGACAAGGAGCTGCTGGAGCTGGTGGAGCTGGAGGTGAGGGAGCTGTTGTCGAAGTATGAGTTTCCCGGGGACAAGATTCCGATTGTGATTGGCTCGGCGTTAAAGGCCATGGAGGGGGACAGCTCGGAGCTGGGCGAGGGGTCGATACTGAAGCTGGCGGAAGCGCTGGATGCGTATATTCCGGAGCCCAAGCGCGCGCTGGACGGGCCGTTTCTGATGCCGGTGGAAGACGTGTTTTCGATTTCGGGCCGTGGCACGGTGGTGACGGGGCGTGTGGAGCGTGGCGTGATCAAGGTGGGCGAAGAAATTGAGGTGGTGGGGCTGAGGCCCACGCTGAAGACGGTGTGCACGGGGGTGGAGATGTTCAGGAAGCTCCTGGACCAGGGTCAGGCGGGGGACAACGTGGGGGTGCTTTTAAGGGGCACCAAGAGGGAGGAGGTGGAGCGTGGGCAGGTGCTGGCGAAGCCGGCCTCGATCACGCCGCACACCAAGTTCACGGCCGAGATCTATGTGCTGTCCAAGGATGAAGGCGGGCGGCACACGCCGTTTTTCAATGGTTACCGGCCGCAGTTTTACTTTCGCACCACGGATGTGACCGGCTCGATTGATTTGCCGCAGGGCACGGAGATGGTGATGCCGGGGGACAACGTGTCGATCACGGTGCAGTTGATCCAGCCGATTGCGATGGAAGAGGGGCTGCGCTTCGCGATTCGCGAAGGCGGCAAGACGGTGGGCGCCGGCGTCGTCGCCAAAGTCATAGAGTAACTGGTGACTGGTGATTGGTAATTAGCGTTGTCTGAAGCACTATCGAGCGTCGGTTTTGAATTTACCAGTCACTAATTACCAATTACCAATTACCAGTCACGAATCACGGGGTTCAAAACATGGCAGCTGTAAAGAGTCAAAAAATCCGTATCCGCCTCAAGGCGTTCGACTACCGTCTTATCGACCAGTCGGCGCTCGAAATCGTCGAAACGGCGAAGCGTACTGGCGCCGTGGTCAAAGGCCCGGTACCGCTACCGACGCGCAAGGAGCGCTTCGACGTGCTGCGTTCGCCGCATGCGAACAAGACTTCGCGCGACCAGTTCGAGATTCGCACGCACCTGCGGCTGATGGACATTATCGATCCCACCGACAAGACGGTCGATGCGCTGATGAAGCTCGACTTGCCGGCGGGGGTAGACGTGGAAATTAAGTTGTGATTTTTCGCCGGCCAATTGCAGTCGGCACCTTTTAACAAAGGGTAATAACATGAGTTTAGGATTAGTCGGTCGCAAGATCGGCATGACGCGCGTTTTCACCGACG
>Ga0082335_1001281_pt1 | contig 54889 bp, 39 predicted proteins | sample Subgrocontami58m_FD_72375 | JGI IMG/M metagenome (GOLD analysis project Ga0082335, IMG submission 72375) | Subsurface groundwater microbial communities from S. Glens Falls, New York, USA - GMW37 contaminated, 5.8 m (SPADES assembly) (version 2) ... | reverse complement strand
TGAATTGCATCCTTCAAATTTCTGGAATCAATTTATCCATTAATCGCCGTTAAATCAATTATCACTTTTTGAAAAAAGGATTGTTCTCTTTCTCATCTTCAATCGTGCTTTGTGATTCATGCCCGGGATAGATAATTGTTTCACCCGGCAATATGAAAAGTTTTGTCCTGATGGAATCTAACAACATTTCATAATCACCGCCCCAAAGATCGGTTCTCCCAATGCTTCTTCTAAATAATACATCACCGGTAAAACATATTTTTTCGTTTTCAAAATAGAGGCAATATTCACCGGGCGTATGTCCGGGAGTAAAAATAAATTTCCCTATTGATCCACCAAGAATGAATTGCTCGGTTTCATCAATTAACTTATCCGGTTTGGGTGAAGGTGTAAATTCAACTCCATAATTTTTTGCGGTATCAATCATCAAGTCCAGCATAAATAGATCTTTTTCGGGTGCTATAAATGTTGGATTATATTTTTCTTTTAAGTACGCATTACCAAAAATATGATCTATATGACAGTGAGTATTAATAAGATATTTTATTTGTAATGATTCTTTTTCGATAAACAGATCAAGTGTTTCTCTTTCTTTAGAATCATAACATCCCGGATCAACAACTGCAGCTTCCTTTGTGCTTTCATTCCAAATTAAGTAAGTATTTTCATAGAAAGGACTGAAGACGAATAGTTGAATATTAAGCATTTATTTACGGGAAAAATTTTTCTTTGTTCTATTAAAAAGATTCTCTGTATAACTTATATAGTTATCTTTAATTTCCTCCATTGAATCACCGCCAAATTTTTGTAAAAAGAAATTTGCGAGAGCCCATGCTACCATTGATTCTGCAACTACTGCGCAAGCAGGAACAGCAACAAAATCACTTCTCTCTCTTCTTGATTCTATTTTCTTCATTGTTGAAAGATCAATTGTTTCAAGCGGACTCATCAAAGTAGAAATCGGTTTCATCGCTCCGCGAATTATTATCGGCATTCCGGTAGAAATACTTCCCTCAATTCCACCTGCGCGATTAGTTCTTCTCGTAAACTGTTTTCCACTTAAAGTAATTTCATCATGAACTTCAGAACCGAATCGTAGTGCTGATTCAAAACCTAATCCAATTTCAACTCCCTTCACTGCTTGAATTGACATTATTGATCTGGATAATTCTGCATCAAGACGTGAATCGTAATCAACAAAACTTCCAAGTCCTACCGGAACACCAGTAGCAATTACAAGAAAAGTTCCTCCGAGTGTGTCTCCCTTTTTCTTAACCAGCTTAATTTTATTTATGATCTTCTTTTCCTGTAGTGCATCTAAAACTCGTACACAGCTTATATCGGATTGACGATTAATTTTCTCTGCACTAAGCGAATCTATTCCTTTACCATCAAAAATTTTATCTGCAAAATCTTCTTTTGAAAATATCCCGCCTATGCTTTCAACATAACTTCCAACTTCAATTCCAAATTGGCTTAACAATCTACGTGCAATAGAACAAGCTGCAACTCTTGCGGCAGTTTCTCTTGCGCTTGATCTTTCTATGGAATTCCTTATATCATCATAATTATACTTAAGAGTTCCTACCAGATCTGCGTGACCTGGGCGAGGAATAGTAATCTTTTCAGTATCACTATTATTTTTTGCAACACTCATTATGTCGGTCCAATTTTCCCAATCTTTATTTTTAATAAACATAGAGATTGGAGAACCAAGCGTTTTATTAAAGCGCACTCCGGAAATAATTTCGGCAGTATCAGATTCAATTTTCATTCGAAGACCGCGTCCGTAACCGGCTTGCCTTCTTTTTAATTGTCCGTTGATGTATTCTTCTGAAATATTAAGATTGGAAGGGAATCCTGAAACAACAGAAATTAATCCTTTACCGTGGGATTCGCCAGCAGTTACAAATTTTATCATAATAGTCTTCTTTTATGTGTTATGTACAAATATAAAAAAAGCGCTCATCATTCGAGCGCTTTTATTTTGGAAGATATTATTTTATTTATTTGGGTATATCAATACCGACTAAACGAGAATTACCTTTACCATCTACAACTTTAAGAAGTACTGCGTCACCTTTCTTTTTGTCATAGATCTCTTTTAGTTCTGAGACAGAATTAACTTCTTTTTTATCAGCAGAAACTATTACGGCACCAGCAGCCAATCCTTGATTAAATGCTTTCCCATAATTTTTAACACTTGTGATCATAAGACCGCTTTTAACTTTATATTCTTCACGTTCATCACCGGTTAAATTTCTAACAGTAAGACCGATGTTATCAAACGACATTTCTTTAGCATCAACATCTTTTCCTTTATTGAGTTTATTTGATGCAGTAACGGGCTTCGATTCATCATCATCACGTGCTTTCAAAGTAACATCCCGCTCGATCTGCTTCCCATCGCGGAAGATTGTTAACTTAACAACAGTGCCTGATCTCTTAGATGCAACATAAGATTGCAGTTCGTTTGCCTGGTTAGTTTCTTTTTGATCAACTTTAAGAATAATATCACCATCTTTAATATTAGCTTTTGATGCAGCACCGCCTTCAACTATATTTTGAACTAAAACACCGCGCGTTTCACCTAATCCAACCGCTTTAGCTGTAGCTGCGTCAACTTCAGAAATTTGTACTCCAATATAACCGCGGCTTACTTTTCCATTTGCTATCAGATCATTTGCAACTGACTTAGCAAGGTTAATTGGAATTGCGAATCCGTAACCAATATATGTCTGAGAATATCCGCTAGTAGCAATAGCAGAATTTATTCCAACTACAGCACCGTTCAAATCAACTAAAGCTCCGCCGCTGTTACCCGGATTAATAGCTGCGTCTGTTTGAATGTAATCTTCAACAGCATATTGGTCTTTATTAATATTTATGTTTCTGCTTGTAGCACTAATAATTCCGGCAGTTACTGTTGAAGCTAAAGAAAGCGGATTTCCTATAGCCATTACCCATTGTCCGACTTTTATTTTTTCGGAATCACCTAAATAAGCAGCCGGTAAACTTTTTGCATCAACTTTAATAACTGCTAAATCAGTTAAAGGATCTGTACCTATAACAGTTGCATCCATTACTCTTTTATCATGAAATGTAACTGTAACTTGTTTAGCCTCATCAACAACGTGGTTATTAGTTAAGATATATCCATCTTCAGAAATAATTATACCGCTTCCGCCGCCCTGTTGTTCTTGCTGCTGATCTTTATCTCCGAATGGAAATTGAAAAAAGAAATGCGGATTGTTAGAATTTATTTTAACTGAAGAAACAACTGTAATTTGGACTATAGATGGAGTGACTTTTTCTGCCACCTGGATAAAAGCATTATTGAATGCTGATGCATCGGCATTTAATTGTTCTACCGGCGGTTTTTCTGCACCGATCTTTACATCTTCATAACTTGGACGGACCCAGCCGAATCCGGAAACGAGTACGGCGCCGAAAACAATACCTATAACAATAAGTGAGACAGTACCTATAAGATTTTTCTTTTGCATATATATTTTTCTCCTAATTATTAATTCAGATTAAAAGTTTTCAATCCTTTGAATTCATGTAATTGATACATCAGAAATTTTTCAAGCATTTTCATAATTAGATCTAAATCTTTTTCCGAGTATTTAATGTTATTTCTTTTGCTGTTTAGACAAATTAGTAATTCAAAAAGTTCCTCAGTAAAATTAAAATTTATTAACCTATCTTTGCGGCATTTCGAACACATTAACCCGGTTTCGTAATTGTATGATGCCTGATTTCCCGATTGGATTTTCTTCCCGCATACATTACAATGCTCTATCTGGAATTCATATCCGATCTCTTTTAAGAAAAAGAAAAAATATTTTATGAATAAGAACTGCGGATTTTCATCGGTGCTGTCTAATAATGTTAAAATACGGGAAGTACCTTCAAAGAGTTTAATGTTGTGTTCATTCTCGGATGTCATAGTTGTTAAAAGTTCTATTACTGCTGTTGCATATTTTAATTTTTGGAAATCGTCTTTTATATGAGAGAAATGTTGGATCAGATCAACTTCGCTTATAAGCTGAACTTCTCTTGCATCTTTTTTATAGAAAACAAGTTGCAGCAAATTAATTGTATCAACCATAGAACCGATTTTAGATTTTGAAGAACGCGCTCCCTTAATTATTCCCGAGATTTTCCCAAAGTCTTTTGTGTAAAATAGTGCGATACGGCTGCTATCGCCATAATTTATTTTACGCAGTACAATTGCTTCTGTTTTAATTATATCAGACATTCTTAAAATCAAACGGTGGATAGTGAATGGATCTTTCCGTGATGATTGCAGTGATCAATTTATTTGGTGTAATATCAAATGCCGGAGTGTAAGCCGGGTAATCTTCCATAGTAATTTGTTTCTCATTAAAATAACTCAGTTCGTTTTTGTTTCGTAATTCTATTTTGATCTCATCACCGCTTTGACAATTTATATCTATCGTTGTTGTTGGGACTGCAATATAGAAAGGAATTTTATGATAATGACACAGCACTGCAAGATTATACGTCCCGATTTTATTAGCTGCATCACCGTTGAGGGCAATTCTATCTGCGCCAACAATTACCAGATCAACTTTATTTTGCTGCATAAGAAAAGCAGAAGCTGAATCTGTATTAATTGAAAATGGAATTCCAAGTTTATTTAATTCCCATGCAGTTAACCTGGAACCTTGCAAAAGCGGACGAGTCTCATCAACATGAACATGCTCTATGAATCCATTTTCATATGCTTTGCGGATTACATTAAGCGCAGTTCCGTCTCCGCCTGTTGCTAATGCACCTGTGTTGCAATGTGTCAGCACTCTGCATTTCTTACTAAAAATTCCCAATCCGGTATTTGCTATTCCTTCGCACAAATCAATATCATTCATGTTAATTGTAATAGCTTTAGAAATCAGCCGATTATAAAGATCAGTTTCATTCTTGTTCTGTTCATACACTTTTTTTATTTCATTAAGAGCAAAAAAAAGATTCACTGCTGTTGGTCTGGTGGAAGCTAATCTGTGATATACCTTTTCAAAAATATCAGAATAATTTTCTTTAGGAATTTTCTTTAAGGAAAGTGATAACCCGTATGCGGCTGCAATCCCGATTGCGGGTGCACCGCGAACTTCTAAGCGCTCTATTGCTGTAGCAATTCTTTCATAATCGTCGGTAATGATAAATTCTTCTACAAGGGGAAGTTTTGTTTGATCAATGATATGAAGTTGTTCATTCTTAAATTCAACTGCGTGTTGAGTTTTCATCTTAGCTAAAACTTGATAATTCTCTAAATTCAATAAAGCGATTTCTAATTTCTAAAGGACTTAGATTTTCCAAACCTTTCGTGCTGAATTTTTCAACACAGAAGGATGCCATGATACTTCCATACACAACTGCACGTTTTAAGTTATCAAAAGAATAATCTCTGTTCTTATGAAGATAGCCGGTAAACCCACCTGCAAAAGCATCGCCTGCACCCGTTGGATCAAAAATATTTTCCATCGGGTAAGCCGGTGCCGAAAAAACGGTGTTATCTCCAAACAGAAGTGCACCATGTTCCCCTTTTTTAATAATTAAATACTCGGGACCCATTTTAGAAATTTTGTTAGCAGCTTTAATTAAATTCGGTTCGTTAGATAAAAGTCTAGCTTCCGAATCATTTATGATCAATACATTTACACGTTTTAGAACTTTAAGTAGATCCTCTTTCGCCCCATTGATCCAGAAATTCATTGTATCGCAAACAACAAACTTTGGATTTTGTAATTGGTCCAAAACACTTAGCTGAAGTTTTGGTGCAATATTACCAAGAATTACATAACTACTTTTTTTACTTTTATCAGGCAACAGCGGATCAAATTTTTCAAAAACATTTAAGTGAGTAAATAATGAATCACGTACATTTAAATCGTAATGATATTTACATCCGTAACGAAAAGTTTTTGCACCTTCAACAACTTCCAAACCTTCAAGATCAACATTATGTTCCTCAAGCATTTTCATATGCTCTTTCGAAAAATCATCCCCCACTATTCCAACTATCTCAATTGGTCCGGTGAAATAACTTGCTGCCAGTGATATATAAGTAGTTGATCCGCCAAGCGCATTTTTTATTTTATCAAATGGTGTTTCAATATCATCAAGCCCGATTGAACCAACGATTAATAGTCCCAATTATTTATTCCTTTCGTTTTTGTAATTAAATATAAAAAACTTCTAATTGTAGAGCGAATAGTTTATTCACTCATGTATTTGAGCTTAATTTCTCTTCCACTCAGCTTTGAGCGAGCAAACTGCTCGCTTTACAAATATTTGCAGTAGTTCCATTTCCAATCTTCATGCGTTTCAACTAAACCAGCTTTTACTGGATTATTAAGTACATATTCTATAATTCTATTTAATTCTTCTTCATTTCTGATTACATGATCATAGCTTTCATGCTGCCAAAACTGACCGGTGCGATTAATAATTTTGTTGCATTCTTTTGCTGTATACCACTTTAAGGATTGCATTATTTTGTAGAGCGAACTGTCTGTTCGCTCTGATGTAGGCAAACTTATTGTTTGTTCTGTTTGAGAAGGCGTGTTTGTTCTTTGGATTTGAAACGTCAAGTCTGTTTGCTTTTTATCAACCATACCCTCCATGTTATCAGTTATGCCAGTTTTGAGCGAGCAAACTGCTCGCTCTACAAGATTAAAAACAATATGTACATGATTGGGCATTATTGTAAAACTAATTAATTCATATTCTTTATTATCACGGTATAGAATTGAATCGTAAACAAGTTTTGCTAAGCGTTCATCTTTCAACCAATTAATATTTGAATATTTATCTAAATGAGAATCAAACTTTTCAAAATAATCCCACTTCCCTTCCGAATATTTATTCTGTTTTTCTTTTTTCGACTTACAAGCCGAAACTTCTTTTATGTGAGTTTTGTATTCATCTTTTAATTTTTCAATAACATGAATTGGTAAAGAGTTGTGTAAACGAAAAGTGACAAAATATGTGTAACCGATAGGTTGATAATGAGGGAGGTTACGACGGTAATAAATTTTTGTATCCATATAATTATAAATTGTAAAGCGAACAGTTTGTTCGCTCTGTGTTAAGTAAACAACTAGCGTACTAAGTTATGAACGAGCAAACTGCTCGTTCTACATATTTTAAATTACTTTATTGTAGAGCGAATAGTTTATTCGCTCGTTCATTAGAACTTAATATCTCTTCTTTCAATTTTGAGCGAGCAAACTGCTCGTTCTACAATTCTATTTCTACAAACTTTAGAAAACTTAGCCGGTTTGTAAAATACTCGTAGATTATTTCAACAGATTTTCTCTGACCTGGCCAAGCTAAAAGTTCTAATGCTTTTTCTTTCTTCACCCACTTAAATTCTGTATGTTCTTCAGAAATAGTAACAATTGCATTTTCATTAACCATCGCAGCAAAAACCGGAATCATAATTACTATATCATTCTCCGGAGAATAGAACGAGTTAATATTTGGAACGACCCAAAATTTTATTGGAGTTAAACCGGTCTCTTCTTTTATTTCTCTTAAAGCAGTACGATATGCACATTCATTTTCGATTGAGCCGGTTACCATTTGCCAAAGATCAGGATATTTTTCATTCGAAGCTCTTTTCAAAAGTAAGAACTCTAAATCATTTCCGATCTTTCGAAAAATATGTGCTTCTATTAAAGTTGATGATACATTCATAATTTTCTCACTGTGAACTGATTACTGACCGCTGATAGCTAATTTCTAAAAATACGCTCTTGCTTCTGCACGCATTGTTTGAATCACTCTGCTGCTGCCTTGAAGTCTGGCATCATAACTAAATGATGTTTGAATAAAGCCTGATAAACGGTAATCGAAAAAGACTCTCCAAAAATAATTCTTTCCGATTGCATTTCCCCTAGTCATCTCGTAAGGAATGTTAGAATTGCTTGAAGAGGAAGTAAGTTCTGTTCGCTCTGCTTCAATTCGTATTCTTCCTATGTTTTCAAATGAAAGATTTACACGAAGCATGATTGAATTTTGATCTACAATAGTTGGTGTTTTGGGAAAATCATCTTGACTTCTCCCGGCTGTTATCTTAAAACCAACTTCTATATCTCTAGCCGGTCTGTATGAAAAGTCGGAAGTAAGATCATTTCGAGTAACCGTTCTTGCACGGTTAGAAGTTGGAGGAGAAATTAAATTATCGGATTGATTGATGAACTCAGTTTGATTACTTATTTCTTCGATCATTCTGAATCTAATTCGTAATCCCCTTTCGCGGAAATATCCCCGCTCAATTCCGCCACTAAATTGATTTAATGATTTACGTTGAATATATCTTAGTCGAAAAGATAATTCGCTGTTGTTTTGAAAAAGATTTATATCATGCTGAAAAAGTTGTGTCCCGCGAATAGTAGTTGAATCATTTAAGAAGTGTGAGAAATTAATTAAATAAATTTTCCTTGTATCCGGTTCTTTACTGTTTTCTTCAATTCTCCATGATGTCTCAGTAGCAATTGGTTTCAATACGTTCGACAAAAAAATATCATCGCTTAGCATGCGGGAAAAATCAATTCGCAATCGAGTGTTTGCTTTTAAATCCATTACAGGAAATAATTTATCTGTAGGGATTATAATTAAAATAAAATCACCTTCGTAAGAAGTAATTTGAAATTCATTCTCTTCCGGTATGCCGTTATTATTAAGATCGCCAAGATAAATGTAGTTGCCCGTTCCTTTGGGTACGCGTAAAAATACTTTTTCGAACTTAGCCGATTGTTCCGTTGCCGCCTGGTAATAAATATCTCCTTGAACTGAGCCGTTCCATAAATTCAATCTACTCTGCGAAAGCAGCAACACTGTTTCGTTATCTGAAAATCCTTCTCTTCTAAAATCTTCTGTATATTTTTTATTTCTGAATTTAACGGAAAGCGATGTTGAGAATTCTTTTAACCCTTTGTAATTCAACTGATAATTCTGAGCAACTGCATTCGATTGCTTGGTCATACTTCCCTTTAACGGAAAAGATTCCTCACGAAACGAATAGCTAATTCTTCCATCGAATCCGGATATTCCAGTTATTTCAAAAGAAGGTTCTAATTCCAAATATTTTAAACTTGTTAAAAGGAGACTATCATTCCCTAAATTTGTTTCTTTCTTATCTTCAGCTAAAAAATCAATTCCCGTTTTGAAATCGCTAAAAGAATAAAATACTTTTCCATTTTGTCTTAACCAATTAGAATTAATTGTGTTGTTTTTTGAATTAACAAAATCAATATCATAATTAAGTTCATACAATTTCGGTTCTGATATTTTTAACCCGGAAAATATTCTATCCGAAGAGAATTGATCTCCCTGCTTAAGAAAACCATACTTTGTATTGAGAGAAATATTTTTGGAAGGCAAATAATTTAGAACAGCCTCTCTTAAAGTTTGATCTTGCGATAACTGTGAAGGCAGATTATAGTAGCGGTTAAATTCAACCTCATCAATTCTATCAAGAGATGTAAACCGGCTTTGAATAAATCTATCCTTAAAACTTAATCCGACCTTTCCCAAAGATAAATTCCCGATTGTCACTTCTCTTGGAATTACATTGATGAATATTTTTCTGGCGTAACCGTAATTATCGTTATCATCAACTGTTGAAAATTTATTTTTATCCCAACTGCTTCCGGAAAGATCTATATCAATCTTAATCCCTTCCAAAATATTTGCTGATAAAGAAATATTACCGAGCTGTTTTAATTGCGGTAGCGGTAAAAATATTATCGGCAGATAAGAACCGTTGTTCCTGCCGACGAATTTATAATTTCCTAAACTTTCTTTTAAGTAATCACCGCTTCCTTCACCAACATAGGTGAATGAAACATTGTAGATAGAAAAAATATTTCCCGGTGTATATTTATAATACGAAAACTGCTGCAATGCAATTAGAGTATCAACTCTTGAATAAACTCCTTGTACTTTTCCTGTGGAATCCGGTAATGCTAAACTAACTCCGGATCGTGCTGCGTTATAACGATTATCACCTGCAGATTTTAGAATATTTAGATCATCATCAGTAAACGAAAAATCTATCGGACTGTTTTCATCGTCACCTTCTCTGAAATAACCAATACCGACTTTCAGTTTATCGTTCAATATTTTTGTAGAAAAATCAGCACCAAAAAAATTTCGGCGGTAGTTTTGGTCTGTGTATTCAAAGTCAACAGATATTCTACTTACAGAAGTAATTAATCGTTTGGGAGTAAAAGTTATTTCCGAATTAGAATAATCAATGATGTAATCATTATTTTCACCGCGTTTAAGCTGATCTCCGTCTAAATAGATTCGTTCACTTCCCGCAATAATTATGATTGCTCTTTCATTATTAATTCCATACAAACGATAAGGACCTTGATTTCCGTCAGAACCACTAAATTGGTTTGTATTAAACTTCCCTCGTGAGCCGGCAATAGCTAACGTACCTTTTGTATCGCCAAATAAAAATTCACCTTTTAGACCTTGAAGCTTTCTAGTTATCTGCGAGAATTCATTATCGCGAAGATTTAATTCATAATCACCAAAAGTACCGACAGCATTTTTATGCCTCAGTTCTATGAAAACTTTATCAATCTCGTCAAGTTTTTCCGTATTGCCTTCGGGTTGGATAGGAGTGTTTTCATCAGTTAACGCAGCTACTAAATCAATTTCATCCGAAAGTTTCCCGGAAAGTTGTAATCGTAATCCGCTGTTTAAGGTAAAATCTCTATTTGTCCCGATCGTAAAACCTCTTACAATTGCACCGCTCTTCTGCATGTCTCTTCCAAAAATTGATTCGCTTGTAAAGGGAATTTCCTTTTTCACAATACGAATTGTATCTAAGTTTTTGTCATCGTAACGAACGGTTAAACTTCTCCTTTTGTATTCTTTATTCAGATTTAGTTTTATGGTTTGATAAGAAATAAAAAGAGTATCTAGTAATGAGAATTTTGAATTTTCTGAAAGGGATATTATTCCTTTGGGGTAATCAATTTTATATTCTGAAGTAGTGAGCATACGAGAAGAAATTCTAATCTTTTCCGTGGATGGAAGAATATTAAGAGATCGAATTCTGTAAGAATTACTTAAGTTGATTAAAAGCGTATCTGTTATAATAACAGATGAAGATATTCCTTGCGCTGAAATTTGCGAAGCAAAAAAAGAGATATAAATAAAAAGGATTAGATTTTTTTTCAAGAGTTTGTTTTTATTATTTCTGTAAAATAAATCTAAACCTATACTCCTTCTAATTCAAGATGAATTGAATTTACTCGTAACGTAGAGCTTCTATAGGATCAAGATTGGAAGCTTTCATAGCAGGATAAACACCGAATACCACTCCAACAAATGTTGTTAAAAGCAGACCAATAAATATCCATTCGATAGGTATGATAACAGAGACGCCTAATTGCAAAGCAACCATATTACCGCCAAGAACACCAAAAAGTATTCCGATTGAACCGCCGAACCAGCTAAGAGAAACCGCTTCAACTACAAATTGAGTTAGTATTGTTTTCTTTCGTGCGCCAATAGCTTTTCGAATTCCAATTTCTCGTGTACGCTCAGTTACACTAACGAGCATAATGTTCATAATACCAATACCGGCGGCTAGTAAAGCTATGAATGCAATGACGGCGGCGCCAAGCTTAAAATATTTTGTTAAATCATTGAACTGTTGTATCAATTGTTCATTCGTAATAAGCTCAAAATCATTTTCTTTCCCGCTTTCAACTTTACGTAGTTTTCTCATAACTCCTATTACTTCATCCATCGTCTTCTCAACTGTACTTTTGTCTGTGCACATTACAATAAAAGAAGCGGTTCTTTCGCTTCCGAAATATTTTTCAAATGTCTTAAGAGGTATAGCAATAAAGTTGTCCTGAGATTGACCGAATATTGATCCGCGTTTTTCAAAAACACCGGCAACTTCAAAATTAAAATTATCAATTTTGATCTGTTGACCTACCGGCGGAATACTCTTAAATAATTTTGCAACTATGTCTGTTCCAATAACAGCAGTAGGACGTGCATAATCGTAATCTGATGTTGATAAATTTCTTCCTTCACCAATTTTAAGATCTCTTGCAATAAAAATATCTTGATTTAAACCAACGACCGGAACATCAGGATTAGTCTTTGCACTGCTGTATTTAATTGTCCTACCGCCTCTGCTAATTTGTATTCCAACAGCAACAGGAAGTTGTGACAATTCTTTTAATTTTTCGCCTTCTTCTATTGTTAGATTTTTTCGGTTTTGATTTCTACCACGATCATGCGGACCAATTTGCAGCGCAGGCCATTTTGAAACAATAAAGTTATTTGTACCTATCGAGTTGAATATATCTTCGAAGCTATGCTGAATTGCACCGATTGCAGTCATCACAATAATTATTGAAAATAACCCTACGGCAATTCCAAGCAAAGTTAAAAATGATCTAAGCTTATTTGCTATAATAGAACTAAATGCGAGTTTTATACTTTCAAATATTTGCATATCAATTACTCATAGCGTAAAGAATCAACCGGATTAAGTTTAGAAGCTTTCCAAGCCGGTAAAAATCCCGATATTACACCAACCAATGCTGAGATTAATAACGAAATAAAAACAATATCTAATGGCATTGCAGTCGGTAAAAATTGATTAATTACTAAACTCAGCGGAAAAGAAATAATTAATCCTATAATTCCACCCATAATACAAAGTATAGCTGCTTCAGTTAAGAATTGAAAAAGTATAGACCAAGTTTTTGCACCGATAGCTTTTCTAATTCCAATTTCTCTTGTACGTTCAGTTACAGAAACAAACATGATGTTCATAATACCAATAGCTCCAACAAAAAGAGAAAGAGCCGTAATTACTATTCCGGCTAAAGCAACAATTCCAATTGTTTTATCATACATATCTTTTAATGCTTCTTGTTGATTTATTGCAAAGTCATCTGGTTTATCAACAGGAACTTTTCTAATTACACGCATTGCAGAAATAATTTCTTCCCTAGCATCTTCAATCTGAGTAACGTCTCCAATTTTAATATCAATTCTCAATCTTTGTTGTCTGCTGCTAATTACTGTCTCAAATGTTTTCAATGGCATAATAACTTGTCCGTCCATACTGAAAGCACCCATCATACCGCTGCCTTGTTTTTCAAGAACTCCAATAACTTGCATAGGAACATTATTAATTTTTAAGTATTGATTAAGCGGGCTTTCTCTTGGAAATAATTCATCGGCAATATCTTTCCCAATTATACATACTCTTCTTCCGGCTTTAACATCCAAATCATTTAAGAATCTTCCCTCGGCTGGATTAACATTGCCGGTTTTTTGATAATCTTCTGTAGTACCATAAACTAAAGTAGCTTGAACGGATTTATCTTTCCTTTTTACACCGGCACCAAATGTACTTTTACTAGGTGCCATTGCTTCATAATTTTTAAGCATAGACCGGAGCTTTTCATACTGTTCATAAGTAATATCTTTTCTGTTTCTGTACTGGCTCCAGTTTCCCATTGCAAACCAAGGAAATTTGTCAACATAAAGTACATCACTGCCGAAAGATGATATGGAACTTATAAATGCTTCGCGAAGGCCAACTATTGCCGTTGACATTGTTGTTACGGCAACAATTCCAATTATTATCCCCAATGTTGTTAATACGGAACGGAGTTTATTTGCGCGCATTGCTCGCAGAGCGATGAGCAGGATTTCTTGAAATTCAATAAGGAATATTCTCATGTGTCAAAAATATTAATTTCGGATTGCAATATGCAATTTTAAAAAATTGAAAACAGTTTTATAGTATTACTACGCTTTTGAGGATAAAATGCAATTACCTGAATTTTTTTTGTTTTAACAGACTATTTCATCATTACAGCACATTGACTAAATTAGAATTGAAATTATTCCATAAAGCTGGAACAATGAATGGCTCTAATCTGGAATGAAATAAAAAAACGCTCGATAGAATTCGTTAAAGAATGGGAAAATGAAACACGTGAACAAGCCGAGGCAAAAACTTTCTGGGATAGTTTCTTTAATATTTTCGGAATAACCCGCAGACGCATCGCATCATTTGAAGAACCTGTAAAGCAACTCGGAAAAGATTACGGCTTCATTGATCTATTTTGGAAAAGCAACTTAATAGTAGAACACAAATCAAAAGGTAAAAATCTCGATAAAGCCTACAGTCAAGCATTATCTTATTTCAGTGGATTAGAAGAAGAACAATTACCTAAATATGTTATCGTTTCAGATTTTGCACGTTTCCGGCTTTACGATATAGATGAAGAGACACATCACGATTTCGAACTGAAAGACTTGCCTAAAAATATTCACCGTTTCGGTTTCATTCTTGGTTATCAGAAAAAAACTTATAAAGAAGAAGACCCGGTAAATATTAAAGCAGCAGAGATGATGGGCAAACTTCACGATGCTCTTCTTGAAACCGGTTACACAGGGCACCCTCTTGAGATTTTTCTAGTAAGAATTTTATTTTGTCTTTTCGCCGATGATACCGGTATTTTCATTAAAGACCACTTTACTTTCTATATTGAAAACAAAACTAAAGTTGACGGTTCCGATCTTGGAATGCACCTAGCAGTTATTTTCCAAACCCTTAATACAGATGAAATCGCGAGACAAAAAAATATCGATGAAGACCTTGCGTTATTTCCGTATGTGAACGGAAAACTTTTTGAGGAACAATTCTCCGTTCCTTCTTTTGATAGTGCTATGAGAAAAATTTTGTTGGATTGTACTTCATTCAACTGGAGTAAAATTTCGCCGGCTATCTTCGGTTCGATGTTCCAATCGGTAATTGATAAAGAGAGACGGAGAAATCTTGGCGCACACTATACATCTGAAAAAAATATTTTGAAACTTGTTAAAGGTTTATTCCTCGACCAGCTATATAAAGAATTTGAAGAAGGCAAAAACAATCTTAGAAAATTAGAAGCGCTGCATGATAAAATTTCCAAGCTAAAATTTCTCGATCCGGCTTGCGGATGCGGCAATTTTTTAATTATAACTTACCGTGAACTGCGTTTGCTTGAAATCGAAATTCTAAAACAAATTTATAAACTAAAAAAGGTTTCTCAACTTGAATTAGATGTTCAACTGCTTTCTAAGATTGATGTTGATCAAATGTACGGAATTGAGTTAGAAGAATTTCCGGCACGTATTGCCGAAGTAGCGCTTTGGTTGACCGATCATCAATGCAATACAAGATTATCTGAAGAATTCGGGCAGTACTTCCGCCGATTGCCTCTTAAAAAATCACCCCATATAATCCACGGTAACGCTTTAAGAATTGATTGGACTAAATTGGTTTCGAAAACAGATGTGGACATTACTGCCGATGTTACAAATATTTTCGTAAATGAACCCGTTGAAAGTTACCAATCAGTAAATGTGTTTACAAACATGGTTAATGTTATTACTGGAAAAACTCCGCTTACTTTTAGTGGAAAAACAAATTTTGATTTCATCCTTAGCAATCCTCCGTTTGTTTCCAAGAAGAATAGAACAAAAGAACAAAACGAGGATATGGATTTAGTTTGCGCATCAATTAAGAATTACGGATTGCTTGATTATGTTAGCGCGTGGTATATCAAAGCTACTGATTATCTAAATCGTAGAGACGTGATATTTCCCATCTCTACAAAAATTGCTTTTGTATCTACCAACTCAATTACACAAGGCGAACAGGTCGGCGCTCTGTGGAATTATTTGATTAAACAAAATATTAAAATTCACTTTGCACACCGCACTTTTAAATGGTCTAACGAAGCGCGTGGACAGGCAAGCGTTTATTGTGTAATTATTGGCTTCGCCGCATTCGATACAACAGAAAAATTCATTTATGATTATGAAACTCCTAAATCTGAGCCACATGAAATTAAAGCAAAGATCATTAATCCTTATTTGGTTGATGCTGAAAACATAATTATAGATAACAGAGAGAAACCGATCTGCAGTGTTCCGGAAATCTTTTTCGGCAGTATGCCCAACGATGATGGCAATTTTCTTTTTGATGATAAAGGGAAAAAAGAATTTCTTAAAAAAGAACCAAATGCCAAAATGTTTATTAAACCACTTATCAGTGCAAAAGAATTTTTGAAAGGTGAAAATCGCTGGTGCATATGGTTGGAAAATGTAACCCCATCTGAAATTAGAGGTATGTCTGAGATCAATGCAATAGTTGAAAAAGTAAAACAATACCGTTTGAACAGCACAAGAGCAGCAACAATAAAACTTGCTCGGTACCCTTATTTATTTGGTGAAATTCGGCAACCAAAAAGTGACTATATTTTAATTCCGCGTCATTCATCGGAAAACAGAAAGTATATTCCTATCGCTTTCTTCAATAAAAATTCTATTGCTTCTGATAGTTGCGTGATTATTCCTAATGGCGACCTTTTCATTTTTGGTATTCTCACTTCAATCATGCACAATGCTTGGATGAGACAAGTCTGCGGTAGATTAGAATCGCGCTACAGGTATTCCAACAAACTTGTTTACAATAACTTCCCTTTCCCGGAAAGCCCGACAGAAAAACAAATGCAAAGAGTTGAAAAAGCTGTTAAGGAAATGCTTGCAGTTCGTGAAAAATATTTTAATAAAGGCTCATCGCTTGCAGACCTTTACGACCCGGTTGCAATGCCAAAAGATTTAACGGATGCTCACAAAGAAATTGATGACGCAGTAGATCAATGTTACCGCAAAGAGAAATTCACTACCGAATTGAACAGATTGGAATATCTTTTCGAACTTTACAAAAAATATACACAACCGTTAATCGGTATAGAGAAGAAGAAAAAGAAAAAATAAAAACTTCGTTACTCGTATCTAAGCGCTTCAATAGGATCAAGATTGGCAGCTTTATAAGCAGGATAAGTACCGAATGTAACACCGATAATAACACACAATAAAACTCCAATCACTACCCAATCAATTGGAATTACAGCAGATGCTTTTAATAATGAACCGGCTAAATTTCCGACAATTACCCCAAGAATAATTCCAATTATACCGCCCATCAAACTTAATGCTACCGATTCGATAAGAAATTGAGTTAGTATGTTAAACTTTTTTGCACCTATCGCTTTTCTTATACCTATCTCTCTCGTTCTCTCTGTTACAGATACTAACATAATATTCATAATACCAATACCTGCGGCAAGAAGTGCAATAGCGGCAATGACAATTGAACCGATTCGGACACCATTTGTTATTCCGTTTATAGAAGTTAGAATTGATTCATTAGAAAAGAAACTAAAATTATTTTCTTGCCCTGCTCTTAATCCTCTAATCGTTCTAAAATATCCTTCTGCAAACTCAATCACATCATTATAGGTTTCTTTATTGAAAGTCATTACAGTTATGTTAACACTATTACTTCGTCTTCCATAAAAACTTTGAAATGTAGTAATTGGAACAATGGCAATATTATCCTGACTGTTACCAAAGACAGCGCCTTGAGACTCAAGAACACCAATTACTTTTAATTTATGCCCGTCCATTGTAATAACATTATCTATAGCATTCTTATTTTGAAATAATTTCTTAGCAGCATCAGCTCCAAGAACAATAAAATTTTCATACCGTTGAATATCGCGGTCGTTAAATGCACGTCCCTCTTCAATATTCCATTTGTTATTTGGGAATGCATCAAGTGTGCAACCGCACACTTGAATATTAGGATTTGTTTCTACGTTACCAATTTTTATCTGCTTGCCAAAGTTCCATTGTTCAGCCCCTACAGATTTAGCTTCAACAAGTTTTTCTTTTAGTCTATAATATTCTTCGAGTGTGATATCAGGTCGGTTTCTATATTTTGCTCTTTCACCCGGTCCATTTCCAAAGGTTATAGGAAATTTCTGAATTTGAAAAGTATTTTGTCCTAATTGCGATACTCCTTGTTCAATACTTTTCTGCAAAACTTCAATTATGGTACTAATTGCTATGATAGAAAATATTCCTACAACAATTCCAAGAATTGTTAGAGCAGAACGTAATCTGTTTGTTCGAAGTGAATTTAGCGAGACTTTTAATACTTCAATAATATTCATTACTCATACCTCAATGCTTCTACCGGATCTAATTTAGCTGCAGTATATGCCGGTGCAAATCCGGAAAGAATCCCGGTTAAAATTGAAATTACGATTGCAAGAATGAAAGCATTTGCGTCAACAGATGTAGGTAAAAATTGATTAATAACCAGACTTAAGATTATCGCAATTACAAGACCGATCATACCGCCTATTAAACAGATGATAGCAGATTCCGAAATGAACTGACCAAGTATAGCCCTTCTTTTAGCGCCAATAGCTTTACGAATTCCTATTTCTCGAGTTCTTTCTTTAACTGAAACAAACATGATATTCATAATTCCGATCGCACCAACAAATAAAGATAAACCGGTAATGAATAACCCTGCAATCTGAATTACTCCAATTGTTTGGTTAATAGTTTTTAATAATGCTTCTTGCTGGTTAATCGAAAAATCATTTATCTCGTTATATTTTAATCCCCGTATCCTTCTCATAATTCCAACAGCTTCTTCTTTTACAGCTTCAACCATCGAACTATTTTCGGCACGCACGTTGAAAGTAACACTTCTTAAATTTTCACTTTGGAAATACTTGAAAACATTTTGTATCGGAAGAAATGCCTGATTATCGGGATTAAAGTTTCCCATAACCCAACTACCCTGCTCGGAAAGAACGCCCACAATTTTAAATTTATGTCCTTTGATTTTAACAAATTGATCTAAAGCACCGCCTCTTGGAAAAAGTTTTTTTGCAACTTCACTTCCAAGAACCACAACTTCTCTACCGCCGTTGCTTTCTATTTCATTAAAAAATCTTCCTTCACTAAAAGAAAGATTTGTTGTTTTAATGTAATCTTCATTTGTACCTTGAAGAATAATAAACTCAACACTTCTCTCTCTGTATTTTACTGTTTGATTACTCCATACAGTTGGAGCTGTGGCTACAGGTAATTTAGCTAAGTCTTTATACTTTTTATATTCAGCTAAAGAAAGGTTACGGCGGTTTCTCATTTCCCACCATGGAATATCATTGTTGAACCATTGCCATTTATCAATGTATAAATTATCCGAACCGAGGGATGCAACACCGGTTTGAAATGCATTATCAATTCCTCTGATTGCCGTTGACATTAAAACAACAGAAGCAATTCCGATAACGATACCGAGTGTAGTTAAGATCGTTCGAGCTTTGTTAGCTCTAATTGCTCTCAGAGATATTAATAACCCCTCTTTCAGTTCAAATAAATAATTGTTCATTTCACAACCTTTTTATTTTGATGCACCGTTTTTCTTCGGTAAATATCTCTTTGTTACTATTTCGTCATTTTCAATTAGTCCATCTCTTAATCTGATAATTCTTGCAGCATGTTCTGCAATATATTCTTCGTGAGTAACAAGAATAATTGTGTTTCCTAATTCAAAGATATCATTAAAGAGCGCCATGATGTCTTCACCTGTTTTAGTATCCAGGTTACCGGTTGGTTCATCTGCAAGAATGATCGAAGGTTGTGTAACTAATGCGCGTGCAATGGCAACACGTTGTCTTTGTCCGCCTGAAAGTTCATTGGGTTTATGATGCATACGATCTGATAAGCCTACTTGTTCAAGAGCAAGCCGTGCACGATCTTTTCTTTCGGATGATGAGACTCCGGCATAGATTAAAGGAAGTTCAACATTGTGTAGAGCATCCGATCTTGCTAATAAATTAAATGTTTGAAATACAAATCCAATTTCTCTATTTCTGATTGCAGCAAGTTCATTATCATTCATCTGGCTAACATTGGTTCCGCTAAAATCATATAATCCTTTTGTTGGTGTATCCAAACATCCAAGAACATTCATAAGAGTAGATTTACCGGAACCGGAAGGACCCATAATTGCAACATATTCGTTTTTATCTATCTTAAGCGAAACATCTCTAAGCGCATGAACTTCTTCACTACCCACCTGATATATTTTTGCTATGTGTTCAATATTTATAATATTCATTTTTGTTCCATTCTTTAGTTGAATTACTTTTTCTCGGTTCCTTTACGCTTAGATTGCAAAGATACTTTTGAACCATCTTCTAATTCTTTAGATATAGCGCGATATGGACCGCTGACTATATCTTCATCTCCTTTTAGTCCGCTTAGAATTTCAATATTAGTATCGTCACTAATTCCGGTTTTAACTTCAATCATCTTCGCTTTATTTTCTTTAATTACAAATACAACTTCCTTCGGTTTATTACTTCTTTCCTTCTTGATTTTTGCTTCATTATCAGACTGCTCTCCCTGTGAAGTGCCTATATTTTGTTTCTCTACTCTTGCAGTTACACTTTGAATTGGAACAGTGAGAACATTTTGTTTTTTTTCTGTTTCAATATCTGCATCACAAGACATACCCGGTCTTAATTTATTTTCAGGATTAAGAATTAAAATTTTTACCTGGAAGTTTACAACTTCATCTTGAGTGCCAAGTCCTTTTGTAACCGCACTATTTCCAATTTGAGAAACTACACCTTTAAATGTTTTATCAGAGAATGCATCAACATGAACTTTTGCCGTATCGCCTACAGAAATTAATACTACATCATTCTCATCAACATTAACAGTTGCTTCCATTTTACTTAGATCGGCTACGGTTAACATTTCAGTACCGGGGCTAAAATTACTTCCAAGAACACGTTCAGCTAATTCAACACCTAATTTGCTTACTGTTCCGTTCATTGGTGCAAAAACTAAAGTTTTATTTAAATTAACATCAGCATCTTTTAGAGAAGCTTCAGCCTGTATTACTCCGGATTTTTGAGCTTCATAATTGCCGAGGGTTTGCAGATAGATAGATTTTGAAGCTTCAAGTTCGGAATCACTCGCAAGTTTTTTCTGATAAAGACTTTGAACACGTTTATAATCCGATTCAACTTTATCTAATGCAGCTTTTGTAGAATTTAATGAAGAGCGTGATTGATCGAGACCGGCTGCTGCACGATTTCTTTGTGCTTCATAATTATCAGGTTTAATTCTAACAAGGAGCTGCCCTTTCTTAACAACATCTCCTTCCTTAACCGGCAGAGAAACAATTTCTCCGGTTGCCTCTGCGCTAATCTTTACTTGATAAACCGGATTTATTTTGCCGGTGGCAGAAACAACTTGAGTTACATTTCTCTTCTCAACTTTTTCAGTTTGGACTGTAACGATCTCTTCTTTGTTACCGCTTAAAACAACAAGCAAAAGTATAACAAGAAGAAGAAGTCCCAGACCGCCAAAAATAAAAAGTTTCTTTTTTGATTTTTTCCCGTTAGCCATTGTAATTAACTCCTTAATATAAATTTATTCATATTTTGAAAATTCTAATTTGCCGATAGCATTGTTCAGCTTATCGTGCTGGCGGTAAAAATCATAACCAGCATTAATTTTATTTCGCAGTGCATCTTGATAATCTCTGCTCGCTTGAAGAACATCAAGTATAGTTGCTGAACCAAGGTTATATCTTTCTTGATTAATTTTTCTAGTCTCTTCAGCAGCCGTTACATTTTTTGCTGCAACATCTAAAGATTTTTTAGCAGCAGTTAAATCCAGAAATGTTTGTTTGATTTCGATTTTAATTTGTCTTTCTAATGCAATAAGATCTTCCTTAGCATTCAAAGCGTTAACCTGTGCAAATTGTATTTGGCTTTCTGTACTGAAATTTGAAAAGATAGGGACATTTAACGAAAGACTAACATTCAGTACTTTCCTGTTAAAGAGATCGCCGGTTGTAATTGCACTTGTACCATACCAATAATTTCCGCTTAATGACGGGAATAATCCACTTTTAGCAATTGTAATTCCACTTTCTGAAGCACTTAAATTTAACTGCGAACTTTTATAATCAAAACGATTATCCAAAGCTGCATTTACCATAGCTTGTATATCGTTAAAATCTTTCATGTAGGTATCAGTGTCCAAAGTTTTTTTAGCTGCAAAAGGATCTACAAGAGAGTATTCATCAAGAACATTTAATGAGAGATAATTTAACAGTGCAGCTTTCGAAGATTCGTAAATGTTCTGAGTTTGAATAAGTAATAGTTCTGCATTTCCTAATTGAACTTGGGATGAATAAACGTCGGCAAGAGTAACTGATCCTAAACGATTTCTTTCTTGAACTGTCTCATATAATCTTTTAAAGTATTTAACATTTTCTTCACGAACATTCATAAGTTCTTCAGCATTTAATACTACGTAGAAATAATCTGTTGTAGTAAACACAATGTTCTGTTTTAGTTTAGCAATGTTATACTCGCTTGCTTTCAAATTATCTTTTCTTTCAGAAATAGTAGCGTAGTTTGCAAGACCATTGAAAAGTGTAACACTACCGCCAACACCAACACTGTAACTTCTATTTTCGGCAGTTGATGCAGGAATATTAGTTGTATTGCCGAAGAAATCTCTTTGCACTCCACCTTTGTCATCAGTTCTCTGCCAGTTCCAACTTGCAGAAGCTCCAAGACTTGGTAATAATGAACCATACGCATTCTTTAATTGAGATTCACTGGATAAGAGATTATTCTTAGATTTAATCAGCAAAGTATTTTTTTGTAGAGCAATTGAAATTGCTTCATCAAGTGTTAGCTTTTTCTGAGCATGGATCGGTAATGCTAACAGCAAAACTATAAATAAAATTAAATACCTTTTCATTAGTCTCTCCTTTTGAGAACAATTAAGATTTACTTAGTATTATGACGAGATAAGAGTAATAAAAGTTACATATTAAGGATAAGAAGTTGTAGGAATTTTCTTAAGATACTCTTCCTTAATTAACATGAAATATCTAAATGCTTCTTCATAGTTATTTCCGATTTTACCATCAAGTATAGCTTCTTCGATCGCTGTTTTAATTTCTCCTACAAGTTTAGATGGAGGAATATTACAGATTTTCATAATTTCTTCTCCTCTGACAGGAGATTGGAATGCACGTAATTGATCTCTTTCACGAACATCTTTAACTTTTTGCATCACAATTTCATAATTCTCAAGATACTTCGTTACTTTATTCGGGTTCTTACTTGTAATATCAGCCCTGCAAAGAGTAATTAAATCATCTAGATCATCATCGGCAGTAACTATAAGTCTTCTAATTGCCGAGTCCGTTACTTCTTCATCAACTAATGCAATAGGTCGTAAATGTAACCGCACTAGTTTTTCAATATATACTAATTTTGTAAAAGGAAGTTTCATTCTTTCAAAAACTGATTTCATCATTCTTGCACCAAGTTCTTCATGTCCGTGATATGTCCAACCGATTCCTTCAATAAATTTTTTTGTTGGAGGTTTTGCAATATCATGTACCAAAGCTGCAAACCGAAGCCACAAATCATCGCTTACTACTGCAATATTATCAACTACTATACATGTGTGGTAGAAAACATCTTTATGGTGAAAATCATTTCTTTGTTCTACTCCGGCAAGATTATGCAGTTCCGGAAAAATTACTTTTAATACTCCGCTCTCGAATAATAATATTAACCCTATCGAAGGTTTATCACTTGCGAGTATCTTCATTAGTTCGTCGGTTATTCTTTCTTGGGAAACAATCTTAAGACGGTCAGCCATTAAGCTTGCGGCTTTCATAATAGATTCATGAATTTGAAAATTCAACTGCGAAGCAAAACGAAAAGCACGCATGATGCGAAGAGGATCATCATCAAAAGTTTTTTCTGGCTCAAGAGGTGTTCTTATTAATTTTCTTTCGATGTCGCCTAATCCGTCAAATCTATCAATCAAGCTGCCAAATGATTTTTTATTTATTGAAACAGCTAAACTGTTGATTGTAAAATCCCGCCGGTTAAGATCATCATCAAGTGAACCTTTTTCAACTATAGGATTACGGCTTCCTTTTTTATAAGATTCTTTGCGAGCCCCAACAAATTCAAGTGCCATTCCTTGATAATTGAAATGTGCTGTCCCAAAATTTTTATAGACTGTGACTTCTTTTATTCCCAGATCATTTGCCAATTGCTCGGCAAAATTAATTCCATCACCAACCACCAGGAAATCCATTTCATTTTTATTTCGTTTTAGAATAATATCACGGACAAATCCGCCGACTATATATAGTTCTTCATTTCTCTTCTCTGAGAGCAAAGAAGCAATATTTAAAAAATTATATTTATTTAATACCGTTTTGAAATCCATTGCATTACTTTGAATAAGTTATTTTTATTTCACTATGATTGTTTTTAAACCAATTTACCATTCTTAAATTTTCTATAAACATATGATCACGATTATCGCCTTTCCTAAAATCTAATGATCTTACTGCAAAATATTGAGCTGTTTCAAAATCAAGATTTTTTAATGCATACTTAGATATTTCCAAAGCTGCATAACTTGATGAAAAATTCTGAACTACTATACTTCTCTTGAGTTCAGTAATTAAATTATCTAAACCAGAATTGTCATTATCAGAAAGATTGATCAGATATGGTATTGAAAAATATTTTATTCCTTTCGTATTTAGAGATAGTATTTTTTGAAGCTTTCGTTTTCGATTATAACTAAAATAATTTTTTAAGGAATCAATGCCCTCTTCTAATATAAATTTACGAATCAGTATTTCATTTGTAAAATCAATGTGGGGATTTTGTATAAGCAGCGAATCATATAAAGATATTGCTTTAACAGACTGATTCGTTTGGATCAACAAATCCGCTAAGATCAATTCTAAATTATAATAGAATTGACTTGATCTAAAATTAACTATTTGATTACTCAAAAACTCTGCAGCAGTTCCATATTTTTTCCCAATTGAGTAGGATGACACTACTCCTAATAATGACTGATAAGAGTTTGAATAGTTGTAAACATTCTTAAATAAATCTAAAGCTTCCGAATACTTTTTTGTTTTGAATAAGACTCCAGCCTTTTTAACATCAGAAGCAGCCATTCTGGGGCAATATTTTTTAAATATTGTTACTCCGCCAAAATAAAGTTGGGCTTCATTTTTATTAAATTCTATATTATAATTCTCTAGAAATAATTCGTAATCTTTTGCAAGTTCATTTAGGTTTTTACCGTAAATTTTGGGAAAATCATTCTCTTCATATAAATATTTAATTTTTTGAATACTGTATTTATCCTTAAGATATTTTAAAAAAGATCCGGCATATATATATGAAATTGATGATGTTTGTGAAAAAAAATTAAATCCGCTAAATAATTTTTCAATAGGGAATTTATAACCGGCTTTGTAAGCAAGTTTTGCCATATAATGAACCGGGTAATCATCGTAATTATCTTCAATTGACATTGCAAGTCCTTCAATCATTGCTGGATTTAAATCCGCGGAAACTTTAAATAGTGTTGATCCAAACTCTCCGGCTAAAATATGAATAAGTTCGTGTTCCAGAGTTGCGCCATAATTATAATAATTCAAATAGATATGTCTCAGCCATGGTTTAGCAATATCAGCATTACCTGAACCCATTAATTCTCTTTTATTTTCTTTACCGGCGAACAAATACGAATCTATTTTATATGAAAACGATGACTTAAGTTGAATCTTAATTTGGTCTAAGTAATATTCATGAAGAAGAGCATTATAACGGTTTTCTTTGACTCCGATTAGTGAATCAGGTAAATGAATGTGGAAATTATCTGTGGCAATTGTAAAAGCAAGTTCTTTATCAATACGATTTTTATCAGTTGCAAATAATAATTTCGGCTTCATAATCCAAAAGGAAAGGGAAAGTAATAATAGAGTTAATGCAATAAGAGCTTTTTTAATTTTACTATTATTTATAATCATTCTTGATGCGTAAAAGAGTAAACTGAAAAAAGCTATGTTGAAAATTCTATACGCAATTAATATCCGGTCAACAGTTAGATCTTCATCGTAAATAGTGCCCGGGAAATATCCAAACACCGGATTATAAAAATAGATTTGCGGATTAAAGTAGAACTCTATTAGTGAAGAAATTATTAATCCAAAAGAAATTATTAGAAAGAAATAAAAAGAATATTTTCTTGATAATGCTGTACAGAAATTCCCTAATATTCCTCCAAAAAAAAAGGAAGGAATTGATATGACTAAATAGAAAAGTACTCCGTCTTTAATTGGGCAATTAGAGTTTAACACACTCGATAAAAATCCAATTAGAAAAGGGATGATAATTGAAAAAGAAATAAACAATTTGTTCTTCAGAAATAAATCTATAACACCTATTTCAAAATCTTTTCTTTGGACAATAATGGTCTGTAATCCTCCAATTATAAATAAGAGAATTCCATTAATAACAGAGAATTCATAACCTAAAGTTTTTGTAAGAGGTAGAAATGTTAATAAAAGATTTATTATAACGAGGAAGAAGATTAAAATTTTAGAAATATTTGAATGAAATTCTTCTAGTGTAATTCTCAAATTAAAATTCCGTTGTTGAAACACGTTCTATATCAGCTCCTAATGCTCTTAGCTTTTCTTCTATTCTTTGGTATCCTCTATCAAGGTGATATACTCTTAAAACTTCTGTGGTTCCGGATGCTGCTAAGCCCGCTATTACTAATGAAGCACTTGCTCTTAGGTCAGTAGACATAACTTTAGCCCCTTTTAACTCTTTTACTCCTTTTACTATTGCACTATTATTTATAATTTCGATATTTGCTCCCAATCTATTTAATTCAGGGACATGGTTAAACCTATCTTGATAAATTGAATCTGTAATTTTAGAGATACCATGGGCAAGAGACATATATGATGTCCACTGAGCTTGCATGTCAGTTGGAAATCCTGGATAAACAGATGTTGTAACATCTACATTTTTAGTGCAACATTCTGAAGCATCTATTTTTATTAACTTATTATTAAATGATAAAATAACTCCACTATCTTCCAATTTAGATAATACTGATTCTATATTTTCTAAATTTCGATATACAAGATTAATCTTACTTCTGGTAATTGCCGCAGCAGTTAAAAGTGTACCCGCTTCAATTCTATCAGAAATATTTTCTATGTTCGTAGAGCTTAATTCATCTATTCCTTCTATCTCAAGCGTAGTTGTTTCGATACCAGATATTTTTGCTCCCATTCCTATTAAATATTTAGCTAATAATGTAATTTCAGGTTCCATTGAAGCATTAGTAATTATTGTTGTCCCTTTAGCAAGAGAAGCAGCCATTAATGTATTTCCTGTAGCCCCAACTGATGAGATGTCAAAGTGTATTTTTGTACCTTGCAAACGATTTGATTTAGCAATTATATATCCTTCCTCCAATTGAATCTCGGCACCTAACTTCTTCATAGCTTCTAAATGAAGATTAATTGGTCTTGGTCCCCAGGCGCACCCTCCAGGCATAGAAACTTTTGCATAACCATATCGTGATAATAAAGGTCCTAGAACATACACAGATGCTCTCATTTTTTTTACGTGTTCATAAGGTGCAACTTGATTAATAATTTGGGAGGTATCTAAAGTTAAATCGTAATTTTTAAATTGTGTTTTTACACCTAAATGATTAAGTAATTTAATCATTGTATAAATATCACTAACTTCCGGAGTGTTAGTAATAACATTGGTTCCTGAATTAAGAAGTGTAGCCGGTATTAAAGCTAATGCCGAATTTTTAGCCCCGCTTACTTCAACAGTACCGCTAAGTGCTCTACCACCATTTATTACAAATTTATCCAAGGAAGATCCTACTGAATTTTGAACATCATTCCTTTTACACCAGCTAAAAATATTTGTCCTAAAGGACTAATTGATAATCCATTCATATTAGAAGAGATTTGAGAATCAACAAGACTCCAGTTAACTCCCTTATCTTTCGAAACTAAAATAGTTCCTAAGTTGCCAATAATTATAGCATCGTCTTCTGAAATGTATTTTACTTTCTGAAATCCGCTTGATATTTTTGTTACAATTTTTTCCCAAGAATTACCGTAATTTTTTGACCAAAGTACAGTTCCATTACCGCCTACAATCAAACCATATCCATTTTCTCTTAGATCAATAGATTTCAGATAATTATCAGTCAACGAAGTCTCCAATTTAACCCATGAATTACCACTATTCGTAGTTGAAAGTATTATTCCATCCCAACCGACAGCAAATCCTCTCTTTGAATCGAAGAAGGAAAGATCAAAGATAATTTCATTAGAATTAGTAGTTACTCTATTCCAATTGATTCCACCATTAGTAGATTTTAGAATAAGTCCTTTATTACCGGTAATAAAACCGGTATAATCATCAAGAAATTTAATTTTGAAATACTTATAACCTTTTTCTAATGGTATAGATTGAAGTGAGTCAAGATTATTTATTCCTAAAAACAGAGAAGATGAATCTCCCACTATAAGAGCTTTCCCATTTTGGAATATATTAATATCAACTAATGAAATATTTCGTTTAATATTTTTACTCACCCATGATTTTCCATTATCGAAGGAAGTTATGATTGTCCCGGAATCACCAACCGCAGCAGCAAATTTTTCACTTGCAAAAAAAAGAGAATTCAAATTGGTCTGGACACCACTTTCAATTTTAGCAATCTCACTAAATTTGAAATGTTTACTATCAGATGAAAAAAGCTGCTGGATACTGTATTTCTTAAATTTATCTAATTGATTAGATGTTATAAGTTCATTCACTTGATGATAAACAAAATAAGAAAGTGCAATCATCAAAATAGTAAAACCCACAAATGCTGATGCGGCAAATATTTTATATCTTTTTGAACGTGGTTTTGAACGGTTGAAATAGCTCGTGTAAAGTTTTGCTACTTGTTTATCTAATTCTTGAACATCATTAAACATTTCTTCACATGAGCTATATCTATTCAAGGGGATCTTTTCCATAGCGTTGAGTAGAATTTTATCTACTTGCTCAGGAATTCCGGTCATCTTTTCAGAAACCCGCGGCGCTGTTTTCTTAAGATGACTATCCATAACTTCATATTCGCTTTGATAATCGAAAGGGGGCTGACCAACAATCATTTCATATGCCGTACATCCGATCGAGTAGATATCACTTCTATTTGTTACTTCATCTCCACGAACTTGTTCGGGACTCATATAATACACTGTCCCTATTTTTGAACCTGTCTTAGTCATATCATTTTCAAGAAGTGATTTCGAAATTCCGAAATCCATTATTTTAGTTATACCTTCTTTGTTTAATATGATATTTGACGGTTTAATGTCACGGTGAATGAATCCTTTTGAATGTGCATAACCTATACCGAGTAACAATTGTTTGATTATATAGATCACATCGTATAAATTAAATCTACCTTGCCGATCAATAACTTTTTCAAGACTTTCACCTTCTACATACTCCATTACGATACCAAGCAGATTTGAATATTCGATAAACCCGTGAACTGTTACAATATTGGGATGAGATAGTTTAGCGTGGTTTTTTGCTTCGCGCTTAAATCTTTCAATAAACCTTTCTTTATCCAAGACTTGAGAGTTTAGCATCTTTATTGCAACATATCTATCAAGCTTTGTGTCAAAAGCTTTATAGACAATCCCCATTCCACCTTTTCCAAGAACAGAGACAAGCCGATAATTCTCGATCATTTTACCAATTAGATTTTCCATACCTTATCGCTGACTTTTTTTGAATCTAATATAACAAATTCTCCTTTTTCTTTTCTTAATTATAAATATCAAAATCGGTTTCTTTGTTTTTTCTTATCATTTAACTAATTTTGCGAGCCCAATGCGAGACTGGCGGAATTGGCAGACGCGCTAGACTTAGGATCTAGTATCGAGAGATGTGGGGGTTCGAGTCCCCCGTCTCGCACTAATTACTTATTAAAAAACTACAACAACGAGGCTTTATTGGAAATTAAAGTAAATCAACTTTCAGATTCTCAGCAAGAAGTTGAAGTAAATCTGAATTACGACGAAATCCTCCCGGAAATCAAAGATGCTTACGATGAAGAAAGAAAAACAATTACCATAGACGGTTTTAGAAAAGGAAAAGCGCCAATGGGAATGATTAAAAAACTTTATGGAGAAGCCATTGAATATAAAGCAAGTGAGAAAATTGCTAATAAAAAATTTTGGGACGCTGTTGATCAACAAAACTTAAAACCAATCAGCACTCCTCAAATGATGGATCTTGATTTTGTCCCCGGTACCAAACTATTCTTTAAGGTTAAGTATGAAATAAAACCAAAACTTAATCTTAAGAATTATAAAAGTTTAGAAATTGAAAAACCAATTTTTAAGATAAAAGACGGTGAAGTAGAACGAGAAATTGATTTTTTATTAAAACCGCATTATAAGTTTGAAGCTGCAGATAAAATAGAAAATACAAATTATAGAATAACCGTTAATCTCCAAAGAATAGACGCACAGGGAGTACCGATGATTGGACACCGAAGCGAGAATATGGTTATTGATTTAACTGATGAAAAAGTTAATCCGCAAATCAAAGAAAATGCAAAAGGTAAAATGATTGGTGAATCATTTAATTTTATTTTTACTGATGAACATTATCACGGAGAAGAACTTCATAAAGAAGAGTTTAATTATTTTGCTGATGTAATTAAAATAGAAAAACAAGTTAAGCCTGATCTCACTGAAGAAATTGTAAAAAAAATCTCCGGTGATAAAGCTACAACACAAGAAGAACTTAATTCATTCCTTAAAAAAAATATTGAGGATTACTACATCAAACAATCTGATGATATTTTTACCAACAACTTACTCGGTGAAATTGTAAAGGATAATGACTTCACTCCCCCGCCCGGTTACGTTAGTTCTGTACATAAAAAAATGGTAGAGTTAGAAAGAGAAAACTCCAAACGTTACAAAATGCCTAACTTCGATGAGAATGCTGTTACGGAATATTATAAACCTAGAGCTGACTGGAATTCTAAATGGCAAATTATTTTAGAAAACATTGCTGAAGCTGAAAATATTAAAGTAGAAGATTCAGAATTAGAAGAATTAGCTAAAAAGGAAGCAGAATCAATCGGTATTTCGGTAGCTAAGCTTGTAAAATATTATAAAGACACTAATCGTTCTGAAATGTTGTTGGAAGAAAAAGTGATTAAGTATTTAAAGGAACAAACAAAGATAAAAGAAGTTGATGCCGAAGAAAAAATAAAAGAGAAAAAGGAAAAATCAAATGAAGCATAGTATTCTTACACAAACTCAATTGAATCAAAAATTTGAGATCTATAATCAACTTGTTCCTTACGTAATTGAACAAACCGGTCGCGGTGAACGAGGAATGGATATTTTTTCGCGTTTATTAAGAGAACGAATTATTTTTCTCGGAACTGCAATTGATGATCATGTTGCAAGTTTAACAATTGCACAATTACTCTTTCTTGAAGCAGAAGATCCTGATAAAGATATTTATCTTTATATCAATTCACCGGGCGGTAGTGTATCTGCCGGTCTTGCAATTTATGATACAATGAAATATGTCCGCTCAAAAGTTTCTACTATTTGTGTAGGATTAGCCGCAAGCATGGGCGCTGTTCTTCTTGCCGGTGGTGAAGCTGGAAAACGTTCTTCACTTCCAAACTCTAAAATTATGATACATCAGCCATGGGTTGGTGGTCTGCAAGGACAAACAACTGATATAGAAATCCACGCAAAGGAAATGGTTAAAACAAGAGAAGCACTTTATAAAATCTTTGTTGACCATACCGGTAAAAGCTATGAGCAAATAGCAAAAGATTGCGACCGTGATTATTACCTGAATGCTGAAGAAGCAAAAGAGTATAAGTTGATTGACAATATTTTGGTTCATAGAGCCAGTACTAACAACAATAAAAAATAATTTATTTACTTTTCGAAGGGGGTCTATACCCCCTTTTTAGTTTTAAAGACATAAATCATCATAAAATTTGATTTTACTATTTGTGAAAAGATTGAGTTAAATCTCTTATGGCATTTTCAAGTATTCAATAAAATGGCTATTTTCAGCATAGCATCTGTGGATAATTTTGATAATTTTTTTAAGGTGAGATTTCTTGACCGGTACTAAATTAGATCTATTAATAAAGTTAAATGAACTTTTCCATTATGCTCGAAGTGGAGATGAATTTTTACCGGATGAGATATGTAATTTCCTTTCTAATGAATTTGATCTAAATGGAGCTGCTCTTTTTTCTATAGGTGATAACAATTCTTTTCATTTAATAGGTCAATCTGCTGGTGTTAAGAAAAACCAGTTCAAAGTCAATTCTTTTAACTGTCCTAACTGTACACATTTCTCAGGTGTTAATAACAACACTTTAGTCATTGATACAAATTGTTCAATCCAAATATCTGATAACATAAGTAACGAAGGATGCTATTTAATCAGACTATCAGATTTAGACAAAATGATGATCAAGGTAGCCAAGAAAACTTACTTTCACCAAAATGATAAAGACAACTTAGAAAAAGCGATTCAGTTAGTCTCATCAATTATTTTATTATGGTTAGAAAAGCGCGGCGGTACAAAACATTCTACTGCTTCTTTTGCCAGAATAGTTACAGAAACTACAAATGAGATTAAAGCCAGTTCAAGTAATATTATAAGTTTAACTTCTCCTTTGCAAACAGAAAATATTACACCGCTTAAGAAGTATGCGCAGAATATTCTTTTGAACATTAATGATCTTAATGAAATTTCAAAGATCGAAACTAACTCTGTTTCCAGAAATCAAAAAAGTGTAGAACTTGTTCTATTAATCAATGAGATTGTTGAATTATTTAAAAGTAATCTTGGCAATCGAAAAATTACATTTTCAGTTAGTATAGATAAATTATTAGATAAATCTGTGATATTAGATGATCAGAAACTGCGCTACATTTTGAGCAGTTTGCTTTATGTCTCAACTAATCTTACAGCTCAAGGTGAAATATCGGTGACGGCTTCGGTCATCAAAAATAATTTAGTAAAAATTGTTATCAATGATAGTGGAACTGCTATAGAGAGTAAGATGATTGATAAATTATACGATCCATTTACTCTTTTTCAAATGGCGGAATTTAGAAATTCTCCTTTAGCGGGACTTAGTTTAACATTAGTAAAAAAATATGTACATTATTTGGGCGGAGAAATTTCAACAACAAGTGCAGCCGGGAAAGGCAATACATTTACATTCACTATTAATGGAGAAGTAATGGCTGATATAGAAAACAGTATCTCACAATTACCAAAACCAACTTCATTGAATAAAGTTCTTGTTATTGAAGATGATTATGCAACATCGAAGCTTTTAACTAATTATCTAACTAAATGGGGTTATAATCCAACAATTGTAGGTACTGAAGAACAAGCATTTAGTGTTATAAATAGAGAACCTTTACTAGCCATTATTTTAGATATAGAACTTCCGAATGTTAACGGTCTCGAATTATTGAAGAAACTGCACGACAATCCGCAAACAAAAAACACTCCGGTTATTGTATGTTCTATTGAACCGGAACAACAAAAAGCATTTATGATGGGAGCTGTTGAATATTTTATTAAGCCGATTAATTACAATTATCTTGTTGAAGTTCTAACAAGTTATAAACTCAGAAAGAATTCAAATGTTCTCTGTGTTGATGATGACGAACCAACTTTAATTTTAGTTAAACAAGCAATTGAATCTGCGGGATTTATTGCTATAGCAGAAAATGTTTCTGCAAATGTTATGGATAGAATAAAAGATAAAGACATTGATCTGGCAATAGTTGATCTTGATATGCCTGCACCCAACGGTTTTGACTTGATCAAATTGATTAAGTCGGATAAAAAATTTGCTAACCTGCCTATTATCATTTATACAGGCAAAGAAGATTACAAAGAAGACCTTTACAAGATTGAAGGATTATTTGAAGAACTTCTTGATAAACGATCTACAAATATTGAAGATTTAGCAGATACGATTAGTGCAATGATCAACCGTTATGAAACTCCTCCTTCTGTTGAAGAGGTTATGCACAAAGATAACGTAATCAAAATATTATTAGCAGAAGATTATAAACACTCGCAAATAATTGTTACACGATTGTTAAAGAAAAATGGTTTTGAGAATGTAATAGTTGTTGAAAACGGTGAGGACGCAGTTAAAATGGCTCATCAAGAAAAATTTGATTTAATCTTGATGGATATGCAGATGCCTATAATGAACGGCTTTGAAGCAACAGAGAAGATTCGCGAAATACCCGAGTATCGAGAAGTTCCGATAATTGCCTTAACAGCTTTTGCAATGAAAGGTGATCGTGAAAAATGTTTAGAATCCGGTGCAACCGATTATATTCCAAAACCAATTGACAGCAAAGAATTCATAGATAAAGTTAAATACTATACTAATGTTTCTACCTAAATTTTGATCGAAGATATTCTCTGATAAAAAAAAGTCCCGCATACACGGGACTTTTTTATTAAAGAGTGAATGAATCAATAGTAATCATCTTAGCCGAATCATCTCCACTATTCAACGTACTTACAGTTCCCGTGTAGGTTTTTACAGAGCCGCCTCTAATTATTCTTACAGAATATGAAGTAGTAGAACCACTATATAAATTAACTTTAATAGTGTAAGAACCTTTAGTCATAGATTTAAGACTGTAAATGTTTTCTACTGCATTACCTAATGTGGATCGCCAATCTCTATCGAGTTGAAGGGTTCCATCAGGGGCATTCTTTGAATCATAGGAGACATGCATATTGTTAGGACCATAGAGATGCAAATCAACATCAGAACTTTTTGATGAAGTATTAACCCAGGTTAATGTTGCTTGAAATTCTCCGGTACCATAAGTACTGGTTGGTGCAGGCCATGAAGATGGAGATCCTTCAAGCCAACTACCTCCGCCAGGTAGCCCTAAACTTGTCCAGCCAGATCCAGTTGAAAGTGGGCCTGTGTATGTTACCGGTTGAGAAATTGTTCCAGTTGCTGGAATTGTGTAAGTATATAGTTTTGGAAGTGTAGAAAGCGTACCAGGAATAGTTCTCGAAACCCAAATTTCGTAGGTAGCTTGTGCTAAATGTATACGAGTTGGTTGAATTGGACTAGCCGTTGGAGAAGAACCTGATGAACCGGAGTTACCGACCGGATTTCCGTACCATGCAGCTTGATAAGGATATTTATAATTGTTAGCCGATTTAACGGTTAATGTATAATAGTAACCGGATTCTCCGTTAAGTTCAAACCCTCCATCCGAATCAACCGCGTTTGTTTTGGGAAATCCCTGAGAGATAACTGCTGCAGCAAAGTAACCAAGATTGAGAACGTCAATTTCCATCTTCTTTGTTGTATTATCTATCTTGGATGCTGGAACAACTTTCCATGTATCAAGAAGAGGATCGAAATAAACTGCATGAACCTGATCTGCTTCTGCATTCTTAAATGGGATAATCACTTTTATTGGCCAACGAAACGAAAAACCATCAGGACCAACTTTGAATATTGCTGACTTAACTTGAGCGAATGAGGACATCGGTTTAGGTGGAGTTGATGGGCTTTCGATTGAAAAAGTAATATTTGCATTTCCACCTGCAGCATTAGCAGGAACTGCGCCCGGAATTATTTGTACTCCATAACCAGAAGGTGTTGTTACCGTTCCTGAACCGGTAGAACCAACAACGGTAATTGCGTTTTCGTTTTGTGTTTGTTCGGATTCTGTAGGATTGTCTTCTTTTTTGCAACTTGATAATAAAAATATTGCAAAAAGTGTAATCAGTAAGCAATAATACCAAATATGTTTCTTCATCCCTTCTCCTTTGATGTTTAAGAATATATATATTAAAGAAAAGCTGAGCTTTATAATTAATAAACAGGGAATAGGATAATTCAGTAATAATTAACTTTTATTACATTTTAACTTATGAAATTATTCTTCAAAAGAAAATAGATGATGATAACTATCACAAATTTCAATTCAGACTCAATTCTAAATACCCTTCTAATTATTATAAGAAACAAATTAACTTTTTTATATTTGCAACAAGACATTTTTCTAAGGAGTATTAGTGAAGTCTGTTCGTGTTCGATTTGCACCAAGTCCTACCGGATATTTACATGTAGGCGGATTAAGAACCGCATTATATAATTATTTATTTGCTAGAAAGAACAATGGTAAGTTTGTTTTAAGAATTGAAGATACCGACCGCAACCGTTATGTAGAAGGTGCTGTTAAAAATTTAATATCGGCATTAAAATGGTGCGGACTCGATTTTGATGAAGGACCGGAAACCGGTGGTAAGTATGGTCCATATTTACAATCTCTACGTCTCGATATATATCAAAAACATATACAAGAATTAATTCTTAAAGGCGATGCTTATTATTGTTTCTGTACTCAAGAGCGTCTCGAGAAATTAAAAGAAGAACAACAGAAACAAAAACTTCCTCAAGCAAAATACGATAAACATTGTCTCTCTCTTAGCAAAAGTAAGATAGAAGAAAATCTTGCTAACAAAATCCCGTTTGTTGTGCGTTTGAATGTTGTACCGAACCAAAAAATTATTTTTGATGATATTGTCCGCAGTCATGTTGAATTCGAGAGCAATAATGTTGATGATCAGGTTCTGATTAAAAGCGACGGCTATCCAACTTATCATTTTGCAAATGTTGTTGATGATCATTTAATGGAGATAAGTCATGTTATCCGTGGTGAAGAATGGCTCTCATCAACTCCAAAACATGTATTGTTATATGATTTTTTTGGTTGGGAAAGACCGATCTTTGCACATCTTCCATTATTACTAAATCCCGATAGATCTAAACTAAGTAAAAGACAAGGCGATGTTGCAGTTGAAGATTACCGCACTAAGGGTTTCCTTAAAGAAGCACTTGTTAACTTTGTTGCATTATTAGGATGGAACGCCGGTGATGATAAAGAATTTTATCTAATGGATGAACTGATCGAACATTTTTCATTGGAGCGGGTTAATAAATCCGGGGCTGTATTCGATATTGAAAAATTAAATTGGCTTAATGCGGAACATCTTCGTAAAAAATCAAGCAATGAATTACTAACTTTGTTAAAAATTGAAATTCTCAATTCTCAATTCTCAATTCTCAATTTATCTGACGATTACCTCTTACAAATGATTACCGCTATGAAAGAACGAGTCAGTTTTGTAAAAGAATTTATATCAACTTGCCAATATTTTTATACTGCACCGTTAGAGTATGAACAAAAAGCAATTGAAAAGAATTGGAATGCAGAAACCCCTTCCCTTTTAAGAAAAATTCGTGATGTATTTGCAAATCTTGAAAATCATACTAAAGAAGATTTTGAGCAGGCGCTAACAAATGTAGCAACAGAATTAAATATCGGTAAAGGAAAACTTATTCATCCTCTCCGTCTTGCAATTTCGGGTATCAGCACCGGACCGGGAGTATTTGATATAGTTACAATTCTTGGCAAAGATGAAGTGATAAAGAGAATTGATACTGCATTAGTGAAGATCACGTAGATTGAGTGCTGCTTATAAATTTTTGAGGATAACTTACTTCGAACGTTGTTCCGTCTTTCTTTGTTGATATAAAAGAAATTTTTCCGTTCAAATATTTTTCCGTAAGAAATTTCATACTATAAATTCCAATTCCCCGCCCGGCTCCCTTTGTAGAGACAGAACGATTGAATAATTGTGATTGAATATCTTCGGGAATAAAAGACGGGTTGTGAACTGAGAAAAAGACTATACCACCTCGAATACCACAGTTCAATGTAATCGTTTCACCGGCAGATGAAGCTTCAACAGCATTCTTTATCATATTACTAACAACTCTTCCAAGTAAAGTTTCATCTGTTTCAATTTCAGAATTTTTGCTCTCATGTGATATTGCTAAAATTTTATTTTCCAAGATGTCCGGGTGATTGAATGAATCATACAATCGTTTTAAGAAAATAATCGAACTAATTTTTTGTACATTCAGTTTAATCTTACTTTTTTCGGATGATACAAGATGGCGATGAGTAATTATTTCATCAATGATCCTTTTTGCGATCTCATCTAATACTTTCATTAACTCTTTCCGTTCATCTTTGCCTAGAGTTTCATCATCAATTATCTCTAACATATTATTAAGATTACCTGCAGTATTTAAAATATCATGAAAGAAGATCCGCTCAATTTGTTTACGCTCGGTAATGTCTTCAAATATTCCAACACCCCCGTTGATCATTCCGTTATCAAGTATAATTGGTGCAAAGTTTACTCTAACCGGAGTGATCTTACCGGAAGTTTTAGATAGATATTCGCCTTCATAATGACCAATTGTTCCGGCAAGCGTATGCTCGATTGCAGAAACCAAATTAAGATCCAAAGCTTCGGATAGCAAAGCACCAATGATCTGCTCTTTCTTCGAATCGCTTATGTTGATAAAATTATCATTACAAGCAGTAATTTTTCCTGTGGAATCGAAATGAAGAATACCGAGCGGTACATTTGAAAATACCATTCTGTACTTCTCTTCACTTTCGCGAAGTGCTTCTTTAGTTTCTTTAAGATCGGTTATAGATTGGGCTACAACATCTAATTCGATAATTGATTCCGGAATAGAATCGAGTACATCAAATATGATCTCTCTATTCTTATGTGATGAATCTTTTTCCGGTGAATTATTTTTCATAAATATCTTTTTGTTTAATCGATTGTGCTTGTAGATAACTAAAGCAAAATAAAAAAATTACTTCAGATACCTAATAGAAATTAGACTGTAGAGACGCGTTGAACGTGTCTCTGTTAAGTATTTTGTTTTTGAGACGCTCGCGGAGCGTCTCTACTGCAATATTTTAATTATTAAGACGGGTGAAGTCCTTCTCTACATTCGGGACTCTCTATTTACAAATAATGTTATAAATCCAAATTCTCCAAATCTCCTTTTTCAATTTCCCACTTTAGAGGATTATCCACAATATATTTTCTGATCTTATACAATTCTTTCTCGTTACGAATAACTCTATCATAAAACCGCGACTGCCAAGAAAAATCTGAATAATCATTTTTATTACACCATCTTTTAACAGTTCCTTTGAATTGATTTATAATTACTGATAATGAATTTTTTATGGGTTTTGAAAATTGATTCCCATCTTGATATTGTAGAGACACGCCGCGGCGTGTCTCTACATTGCTTGTCCCATTTAATATTATTATTCCATGAAAATGATTTGGCATTATTATATAATAATCAAAATCAACATTCTTTCTAATTTCTTTTGTTCTCAACCATTCTTTATCTACGACCATTCCAATATCATTTAAAATCATTTTCCCCTTCACAATATTACCAAACCATTCGATATGATTTTTTGTATTAAACGTAACATAATACCATAATGGTGTGGAATAATCGAAATCTTTAATCCGTGTGGATTCTATTCGAAATTTATTTTGGAAGAGCGTCATATTCCCCCCAACCTAAAAAAATAATTATGAGACGCTCGCTGAGTGTCTCTACTACTATATTTTTATTATTGAGACGGACGCGGTCCGTCTCTACTTTTTATTTTTTACCCCAACTGTCTTTCAATGTAACAGTTCTGTTGAAAACTAATTTTTCGTTCGAAGTATATTTTGTATCAACGCAAAAATATCCGTGCCGCTCAAACTGAAAACGATCACCTTTCTTTGAATCCTTGATGAAAGGTTCTATCAATGCATTAGGTAGTATTTCCAAAGAGTTAGGATTCAAAAAATCTAAAAAGCTTTTTTCTTTATCAGAATCCGGCGACTCAACAGTAAATAGTCTGTCGTATAAACGAATCTCTGCTTCAATTGCGTGTTTTGCAGAAACCCAATGAATTGTGCCTTTGACTTTCTTTTTACTTGTTGTGGTTCCGCTTCTTGTATCGGGATCGTAAGTACAGCGAAGTTCTACAACTACACCTTTATCATTCTTAATAACTTCTTCGCATTTAATTATATAAGCATAACGTAAACGTACTTCTCCGCCCGGAACTAAACGATGATAACCTTTCGGAGGGTCTTCCATAAAATCTGTCTGCTCAATATAAATCTCATTGGTAAAAGGAATTTTCCTTGTCCCCATCGAAGCATCTTCCGGATTATTCACGCCTTCAAGTTCTTCTTCACCTTCATAATTTGTAATTACAATTTTAAGAGGACGGAGAACCGCCATAGCACGCTGAGCATGTTTATTCAGATCATCTCTAATAGCAAATTCAAGCAGAGCGATGTCGGTAAGAGCATCACGTTTTGCTACTCCGATTATCTCTGCAAAATTCCGTATTGATTCCGGTGTGTAACCTCTTCTTCTAAATCCGCTTACAGTCGGCATTCGCGGGTCATCCCATCCATCTACAAAATTTTCTTTAACTAATTGTAGAAGTTTTCTTTTGCTCATTACCGTGTAGCTTAAATTGAGCCGCGCAAATTCGATCTGCTGCGGATGATGAATTCCAAGTTCATCTAAGAACCAATCATAAAGTGGGCGATGATTTTCAAATTCAAGCGTACAGATCGAGTGTGTAATTCCTTCGATAGAATCTTCAAGTCCGTGTGCCCAATCGTAAGTTGGATAAATGCACCATTTGTTTCCTTGACGATGATGTTCATCATGAACGATTCTGTACATGATCGGATCGCGCATGTTTATGTTTGGCGAAGACATATTGATCTTAGCGCGCAAAGTTTTTGCACCGTTTGGAAATTCTCCATTATGCATCCGTTCAAAAAGATCAAGATTTTCTTCGATGCTTCTGTTCCGGAATGGAGATTCGTTACCAGACTCAGTTAAGGTTCCGCGTGAAGAGCGTATTTCATCTGCGTTAAGATCATCAACATAAGCTTTTCCATTTTTGATCAGATTAACCGCCCATTGATACATCTGTTCAAAATAATCCGAACCGTAAAGAATCCGATCTTCTCCCGAAGGGATGGACAACCAAAAATCACCGGTAATCCATTTAACATCTTCTATAATTGAATCAACATATTCTTGTTCTTCTTTTTCTGGATTGGTATCATCAAAACGTAAATTAAATTTACCTTTGTAGTCGCGGGCAATTCCGTAATTAAGACAAATTGATTTTGCATGACCGATATGAAGATAACCATTCGGCTCCGGAGGAAAGCGTGTACAAACATTACCACCCCATTTGTTGTTCTTCATATCTTCATCAATAATTTCATAGATGAAATTTTTGGATTTTCTTTCTACTGAATTATCACTTGTATCCATAAGGTATTCTGCTATTTTATTTTTTTAACAATTTCATGCAAAGATAAACAATCGCTCCTATACATTCTAATTCAGTCAAAATAGTTTTTACTACTAAAAGAAGTTTGAAATCCACCCCGTGGAATAAATTAAGAATCAAATAGTTTCAAAACACAAATACAATTCTACGGAGTAAATGGACTTGCCTACCGCAGACAGGTTTTCGCAGATTAGTTTTTGAAGTTATTATAGATACCCTTAATTTATAAATGCTTTGAAAAACTTTAACCATAAATAAGTTATAAGGAGTTAACAGTGAAGGAGAAAAAAATTATCGTACTCTTAACACTCATTGCATTCAATTTGGCTTTCGGACAAAATATAGATTCGATCTACCCCGATCTGAAAAAACTTTGTGAGGATCTTCATATAAGACCCGAGCTTTCTCTAAAGGAGGAAAAAACTTCTGAAAGGATCGGTTTTGAATTACGGAAACTTGGCTACGAGGTAACTGAAAAATTTGGCGGTTATGGAGTTGTAGGCATAATGAAAAATGGCGGGGGGAAAACACTTCTGATACGAACAGATATGGATGCTCTACCCATAGAGGAAACTACTTCTCTCCCCTTTACAAGTGTAAACAAAGGAGCGATGCATGCATGCGGTCATGATATTCATATGTCGGTATTTGTCGGTGCAGCTAGACTTTTATCCGAGAATAAAAATAAATGGAAAGGCACAGTTATGATGATCGCTCAGCCTGCCGAAGAAATTGGGAAAGGAGCTAAGCTGATGCTCGATGCTGGACTGTATCAAAAGTTTGGCGTGCCGGATTATGCTTTAGCGATTCATGTTTCAACAAATTTTGAAGCCGGCTCCGTGGCTTATTGTCCGGGTAATGCAATGTCAAGTGCTACAAGTTTAACAATAACAGTAAAAGGAATCGGTGGTCATGGCGCTACTCCACAATTCACAGTAGATCCAATCGTATTAGCAGCACAGATGATTCTGACATTCCAGACAATCGTTAGCCGGGAGATATCTCCATTCGATCCCGCAGTTGTAACCGTCGGATATATTAAGGGAGGAACAAAACATAATATCATTCCTAGTGAAGTTGAAATGGGGTTAACGATCCGTTCGTTCAACGATGATGTAAAAGGTAAGATCATTTCTTCTATAAAGAATAAAGCTGAGCACCTGGCAGCAAGTGCCGGGCTTCCAAAGGAACTTTATCCAATCGTTCAAATACCGGAAGAGACTCCATCGGTTTTCAACAACCCGGAGCTGACAGAAAGAATGGTAAAATTATTGAGAACTGAATTAGGCGAAAATAAAGTTATCCACGCTCAACCGTGGTCGGCTTCTGAAGACTTTTCACAATATGGAAGGACTCAAGAGAAAGTTCCTTCACTTCTTCTGTGGGTTGGTGCTGCAACTAAAGAGAATTTTGAAAAATTAAATAGAGGCGAGAAGATTCCTTTCGTTCATTCTCCCAATTTCAATCCCGACTATGAGAACACTATTAAAACGGGACTGAGAGTTGTGAGTACAGAAGCATTTCACTTGCTTAGTAACTGATGTTACGCAGTATTCGGCCTGCCTGCCGCAGACAAGCTAAAGCTGTTTTTTTGTTTTTTAACATATTCCACGACGTAAACGTCGTGGATATTTTATACAAATTTAGAAACCCAAAAGGACGTTTACCGAAGTTGATATTTCTACTAAACGTTTTAAGGAATTTTTTATTTTTTGATCATAGCAGTGATTTTTATAAATTTGCGCTCACGAAAAATGATTGTTCAATGCCGAAGTGGTCCCGCTAAGCGGGATAAACTCCATTGAGATTATTTGTTAATACAATTATTCTTTTATTTGATTAATTAAATATTTTGCCGAAGTGGCGGAATTGGTAGACGCGCTGGACTCAAAATCCAGTGGAGCTTAAACTCCGTGCCGGTTCGAGTCCGGCCTCCGGTACTAAACATAACCCAATTACGAACGTAGTTGGATTTTTTGTTGCACATATTAGAATCAAATCAGTAGCTTAATCCCGACTTGTCGGGATCGAGTCCGGCCTTCGGTACAAAAAAAAACTCAATCATTTTCTGATTGGGTTTTTTTATTAATCTTTATTAAAATCAAACCTTTGGCTTAATCCCGACTTGTCGCATTTGTGTCAACTTAACAATGAATTTATTTTTTAATAGCTCCGGCATTTAGAGGTTGTTTGAAAATCATTTGTCAAGTGTCTGAACTCATCCCCAACCCCTTTTCTTAAAAAGAGAAGGGGTTTAAAACAAGCTGAATTCAAAGTCCTTCTCTTTCTAAGAGAGGTTCGCCACGGCGAATTAGGGTGAGTTCGTTTTGCATTAGTGTTTTTACACATCCTCTAAAAGTTGGGGCTATTTCCAACAAAAAAAATATTTCACCTTAAGTTGATGCCTATTCGAATTGTCGGAATCGAGTCCGGCTTTCGGTACATTTAAGCTCAATCTTAATATGGTTGAGCATTTTCATTATTATGAATTAATTGTTTATCACCGCTTAAGTTTCAAAGAGTAAAAAAGAATTGTAATTGTTAGGAATGGTAAATAATGAGTGAATAAGTTAAAATAGGCGGAAGTAAGCAGTTTGCTGTTAGCAGTAAAGATTAAAATTGTAGAACGAAGAGATTCTTCGTTCAATAAAAAAAGAATTACATGCCGCTCCTAACGGAGCTTAAATTCTATTAATAAATTTATTCTACTACTAAGATTTCATCCTACGTCAAAGCCGGGCAAGCCTACATGACTGGTAATCAAAAATCGAATGGTAATCATGAAGATCTGGAATTATAAGAAAAGAGAAACGAACATGCTGTTCGTTCTACATTTTTAAATCAAACAGAATCTGTTCCCTACAACATAAAAATGAGGGTGGATAAATATTCGGTCCCTACAATCTTAAAAGCCGGAAGTTGGATGTTGGCAGTTAGCTGTTAGCAGTAAAGATTAAAATTGTAGAACGAAGAGAATCTTCGTTCAATAAAAAAGAAAAAGAGAATCAAATCTCTGCCAGATTTATTATTCTATGGTTGAGGCAGATAAATATTCAACCCCATCAATAATAATTATAAAAAAGGATCGAATTATATTCGATCCCTACAATCTTAAAAGTTAAAATAGCCGAAATCTGCAGTAAGCAGTCAGCATTAAAGATAAGAATTGTATAATGAAAAGTTTCTTCGTTCACTTACAAACTCAATAAATAGCTTAAACCTTTCCACCCGTAATTTTTAGAAATTCCAAAGTCTGTTTTTCTAAAAAATTAAAAACTACTGTTTCTGTAACTGCCATTCCGATTGTAAATATTACGGGGAGAAGATCTATATCTTCGTATGAAAGAAGACATTTAAGGTAAATAGAAGGATTAAAATCAGGATGTTTTAATTTTGCTAAATCTATCAACGTAGAAAGCGAATGTTCTTTTAATATAAAGTAAAGATCTACATAATCTTTATAAAGCGCCCTTGGAAGTGCCAGCAGTTTCATAATACCAATCTCTTGAATTTGAGCTAATTTAAAACTCTCGGCTTCCAAAAAAGGTAAAACATTAACGTAATTAAGTTTGAAAAAGGAAATTTTTATTTCATCGTTCAGCAGAATAGTTAAAGTATTTTTTTCATTTTGGATAATCGAAATTGAAAATTCATAGAATAATTTATTTATTTCACCCAGCAAAGAATCATTATTAAAATTTGAGTTTGTGAAAAAATCGAAATCTTCGGATATACGATGCCCAAGCTGTAAAGCAAGACCTGTACCGCCTGCAAGGTAAAAACGATCCTTGAAGTGTAAGAGTCTGTTTACAATAGATGATCGCTTCCCGTTCAATATATCAAAATGAAGTTTCATCTTTCCCATAATTCATTATGCCGAACTATTTTCCCCCAAAAATTGAAACTAACCTTATCTAAAATTACAGCTCCTTTCTTATCAATAAAGCTGCTAACCTCAATTCTTTCATAATTTTTCAAAACAAACATAATAGCATCTAGGTCGCCAAATAATAGTAATTTGCCTAAAATAAAATTTTTATTCTTTATGAAATCAAGTTTATTGAAATCGCAATCCCAAAAATACTTTTTGAACTCTTTAGGTATACAACTCATGATAATGCCATTATTTAATTGCAAAATACAAAAATTTAGAAAAGGAATATAGAACAGACTGTAACTTTGAAAGTTTTTGTAACCTTTAAGGGCAAGAATAGATTTTAATGGTATTAGATCCCTACAAAAAGCCACAAAATTGTAGAACAAAGAGAATCTTCGTTCAATAAAAAGAATTGTAATTGTTAGGAATGGTAAATAATGAGTGAATAAGTTAAAATAGGCGGAAGTAAGCAGTTGGCAGTTTGCTGTTAGCAGTAAAGATTAAAATTGTAGAACGAAGAGTTTCTTCGTTCAATAAAAAAAAGAATTACATGCCGCTCCTAACGGAGCTTAAATTCTATTAATAAATTTATTCTACTACTAAGATTTCATCCTACGTCAAAGCCGGGCAAGCCTACATGACTGGTAATCAAAAATCGAATGGTAATCTTGAAGATCTGGAATTATAAGAAAAGAGAAACGAACATACTGTTCGTTCTACATTTTTAAATCAAACAGAATCTGTTCCCTACAACATAAAAATGAGGGTGGATAAATATTCGGTCACTACAAAAAGCCACAAAATTGTAGAACGAAGAGATTCTTCGTTCAATAAAAAGAATTGTAATTGTTAGGAATGGTAAATAATGAGTGAAAATAGCTGAAGTAAGTAGTTGGCAGTTAGCAGTAATGATTAAAATTGTAGAACGAAGAGTTTCTTCGTTCAATAATAAAAGAATTGTAAACTAAAGCTTGAAACTAAAACCGGCTCCGCCGGATAGGTCCGTTAAAGAGCTCCGGCACAAAACTCCGGTACAAAACTGCCGGACAAACACCGGGTAAATGAAAACCTTCAAAATGAAATCGTAAAAAACTGTCGGTAATAAGAATCATACTACAAAGTAAGAGATAAAATAGTTATCCATTTGTAATAAGTATTAGTAATTAAGGGAATATTTAATGGTGTGAAATGTAGATAAAAATGGCTTTTTAAAAATAATTATTAGTAATAGTTGAATTATGAACGATAAACGGCATTTTCTAAAAATTGTTGATTTTTTTTCTTTACTTTTCTTTAACTTTCTGATAAAATATAGACCAATTTTTTTATGCTATTTTAACTTTTCCTTTACTTTTCTTATGTTTTGAGAGGTGATTTTAAGCAGTATTTTAACTATTTGTTTACTGAGAGAAAGCCGTTAGCGGTGAGCAGTTTTGCCAAAGGGAAAGCAAAATGCAAAAGCCAGATGTATTTAAGCAGCCAAAAGTAAAACGGTTTAAGAAGAGGCATATTTATGAAAAAATTTAATTTAAGAAGTGAGTTTATTGAATTAAGGGCAACGGGATATACTTATGATGAAATTTGTATTAAACTTAAAATTACTAAGCCGACTGCTATAGCATGGGGAAAAATATTTGCTTCCGAAATTGATGAAACCCAAAACTATTTGTTAGTAAAAAGATTTGGAGAAGAAATTTTAAAAAGAAACGAGACTTTTGTTTTATATTTTGAGCAGTTTAGAAGAATAAAGTCAAGTGATTTAAGTTCAGTAGTTGTAAAAAGAGGTGTTGCCCGCATACTTGAAAAATTGAATTCTATATTTGGAGCGAAAATTACAAAAATGGAGTTAAGTTTTATAAAGGATAATGTAAAAGAGGCGATATTTACATTTTCAAAAGAGATAAAAAATCCTACTGATATGCATATTTCATTAGGGGAAGAGAATACACCTAAAATGGATAAAATGTTAATGAAAATGGCAAAGTTAGTTGATAAAGTTAATAAAAGAAGAAAATAAGAAATCAGTAGTTAGCAATAAGCTGTTAGCGATTAGCAGTAAAGAAAGCAGAAATAATAAAACATAAACTAAAGCTGGAAACTAAAACCGGCACCGCCGGAGAAGTGTTTCATATCAGTCAAACTAAAAAGAAAACTCAAATGATTAAATAAAATTAATCTTGTACCAATATTATAATATCGAGAGTCATACTCTCCCATTAATTCAATTGAATTAAGAAGAGTTACTGACAAACCATAAAAAAAACCATTGAGACCAGAATTATTTTCATTATAAACGTAACCTGCATAACCCACATTTGTACTAAAATTTAATTTATTTATTTCAAAATCCTTCGTTAATACGACATAGTAAAAGTCAGAATGAATACCACCTTTGTCAAGAGCTCCAATGAGATCATAAAAACCTATTCCAAGATCCGGAAGAAAATTTTTACTTTGCAATATTATTTTAAAACTTGTTTGTCTATCTCCAATAGCTTGCTCTGGGGAATTAGAATTTATCAAATTGTTCAAGACTAAGTCCACCTCAAGAAAAGGTAAAAAGCCTAGTGAAATGATATTTCGTAAATTATTAGTTTTTCCTTGTTCAAGAACCGAAGTACTTTTATCAATATAGTAGGCGCCAATACTCAAATTTTTATCTTCTATATTTTTGGCAGTTGGTGTTCTAACTAAACCGGTATAACCCATCAAAGATTGACAAATAATATTACCGTTGGGAAAAAGCAGAAGGACACATGTGCAGATTAAAAATTTATTGATTTTTTTATACATACTAACTTTCAATTGATAAGCTACTATGATTGAATTCAAAAATAATTGATCTGATTTTATAAAGCAGCTCAGGTGTATTAATACAATTATCAAATGTTAATAATTCTTCAATCATTATATCGAGATTCTCAGGTATGTAATCGCTAGCATTTTTAGCAATAAGTATTTGGTCATGCTCAGTTTTTTCATATTTTTCTCCTGAAACAAAAAGTTCTTCAAATAATTTTTCACCAGGCCGTAACGACGTAAACTTGATGTCAATGTCTTCACCTACCTTTAAACCATTTAATCTAATCATATCTTTAGCCAAATCGACAATTTTTACGGGTAACCCCATATCTAGGACAAAAATTTCACCACCTTTACTGATGGTAAATGCTTGCAATACAAGTTGAACTGCCTCAGGTATAGTCATAAAATACCGCATTATATTTGGATGGGTAATAGTTATAGGTCCACCAGAGTTAATTTGCTTTTGAAATGTATGAACAACACTTCCCCTGCTACCCAAAACGTTTCCAAAACGTACAGCAGAATATTCAGTTCCATTATTTTTTGCAGCATTCAGCATAATTAATTCAGCTATCCTTTTAGTTGCCCCCATAACGCTTGTTGGGTTTACTGCTTTATCACTAGAGATCAAAACGAATTTATTAATATCAAACTTAATTGAAGATTCAATCATATTTTTTGTACCCCAAACATTATTTTTGACAGCTTCTAAAGGATTTAGCTCCATTAAAGGAACATGTTTGTGTGCTGCTGCATGAAAAACTATTTCGGGTTTATATTTTTCAAAAATTCTTTCCAGATATAATTTGTCTTTTATATCAGCAATGACTGAAATTATTCTAGATGAGAATTTTTCTGGAATTTCTTTTCTAAGTACTTTATCTTTTAATTCCTGCTCAATCTCAAAAATTGAATTCTCTCCATGTCCTAATAAAATTATCTTATCAGGATTCGCTTTTAATATTTGCCGTACAATTTCACTTCCAATAGAACCACCTGCTCCGGATATGAGTATTGTTTTATTTTCTAATAGTTTATTTATTTCAGTATCATCGGGTTTTACAGCTTCTCTTCTAAGTAAATCTTCTATGTGAATATTTCTGAGTTTATTAATATTTACTTTACCATCAATAATCTCATATATACTCGGTAAAGTTTGAATTTGCACATCAATATTGGAACAAATTTGATTTATTCTCCTCATCAATTCACCTGAAGCAGCAGGCATAGCAATAATAATTTTTTTAATTGAATATTCAACAATTAGATCAGGCAATTTTTCAATTGGACCAAGTACAGAAAGTCCACGAATTCTAAGATTAATTTTAGAAATATCATCATCAATAAAACCAACAGGTATTAGATTTTGTTTAGATCCACTTTGTATTTCGGAAGCCACCATAACACCCGCGGCACCGGCGCCAACTATTAATACTCTCGTTCCATTCCCATTCTTTGGAGAAATCCGCTGGACTGCTCTTTCTAAAAGCCGTATACTAAACCGCGATGCAGATACAAACATCATTGTTACAAACGCATCAAGTATAGCTATAGAATAAGGTAAAACATCAAAACTCCAAAAATCAGAAATTCTTAAAACTCCAATAGCAAGAACTTCCAGAAATAAAATATAAAGACCAACTATAATAAGATGTGCTAATTCATCAATACTTGCTAATTTCCAATACCTTCTATAGATACCGAGAGTGAAAAAAATTATAAATTTAATAACTATAAAAATAACTGTGACAAAAAGTAATTCCCTCTCATATAACCCAAAAGCAAAATTGCCCTCGTAACGCAAAAATATTACGATTATAGGAGTGAAAAGAAAGGATAATAAATCAATAAAAATAAAATGACGATTTCTGATCCTTCCAATAATCCGTTGTGCAGAATTCAATGTCATTATATAATAGATGGTATGATTATGAAATCAAATATTTAGAGAGCACTTCTAAAAACTGTTGTTTGTAAATATTTCACGCTAAGAACGCAAAGAAAATGCAAAGAACGCAGAGAAAATTGTAGTTTTTAGAAGTGCCCTAGAGTTAAATTTCGGAAGTAATTTATTCTTTGGGGAGTTAAACACGGAATGGAGAAGAAAACAAATAAAAGTTTTTGATCCGGTATTGCACCTGAAAAAAAAGAAAGTATCAGAGAATGGATAAATAACAGAACAATAATTTCATTTGTATGTTTCAATTTTTTAAATGTAATTATTAACAAAGTGAGGATTATTACAATTCCAATAATACCCAGTTCTGAGGCAGCTTCTAAAAAAAGATTGTGAGGATACTTTATTATTAAAGGTAAAGTATTATTATCAAACAGCTGATTGAATCCCCCAAAACCCTGACCAAATAATAAAGCATCACCAAACATTTTGAATGAAATCGAATACGATTGCAATCTAGCTTCTATGGCAGAATCACTATTGAAAGTAAAACTCGAAACTTTACTTAAATTAGAATACCTTGTTACAACAGACTCAATATGGTGAGGGAAGAATGTGCTAGTCAAGGAACATAAAAGTATTGCTACAGAAAATTGTTTTAAGATCAACAAAGAAAATTTTTTCTGATAGATCTTTCTTAAAATAACATAAACAGCAATTAATGCAACCGATAACAGACCTGCTCTTAAGCCGCTGAAAAATAAACCAATAGTTATAATTGAGAATGATAATACCAACAATGGATTTCTTTTATTACTTTTTGCAATAAGTAAAAAACAGATTAAGAACGCATAGCTTAGGTACCTACCAAAGCCCACATGAGTAAAGCCAAGAAAATTTGTTTTATTATCAAATAAAAAAGGTTCTGTGAACAATAAGACTAAAGTAAGAATAACTCCCGCGGTGATAATGGAGGTGGAAAAAATTTTACTATATATCTGCTTATATTCTACAAGAAAAAGTATTGAAATAAAAATTAAAGGTAAATCAATGACAATTAACCCGAGCAGTTTAACAAACCCATATAAGTAATTTGCACTATAGATTAAGGATATAGCACAGTAGATTATAAAAAACAGAAAGAGAATTAACGGTTTATAATTAATTACATCTTTAAGATTATTTTTACCTCGCTTGTAAAATTTATAAAAAGAATAAAAAAAAACATAAGTGGTAAAGATGCTTTTATTAAACCAGCAAAAGTTATTTCATCAGGAATCTTTGCTAGAAAAATGATTAGTAGGAATAAGTTTATCTTAATTATGTCATGAATATAATTTTTCAAAAATGATCCAATGTTTTGGACATTATTCATTCTATTTGCCAATAATTTCTTAATAAGTCACCTTACGCAAAAATTCATATTAATCTAATTTCTGTTACACAGAATACTATTCTGTGTTACAATTTTAACACATTTTAATAATTTCTATAACAATACTGCATAAGGTGAGTTAATAAGTTCAATAAGATTTTTTCTCATGATTGTATTATAAGTGAGACTGAAGATGGAGTGTACTTGATTTATAGAGCTAGTAATTTCAATCTTTCGGCTGCTTCGAATAGAATAGAATCCCTTTTAGCAAAACAAAACCTAGCTATTTTTTCTCCTTTATTTGTACTATAAAAAGCTTCACCCGGAACACAAGCAACTCCAGTTCTATTCAAAATTTCCATAGCTTTTTCTTTACTGGTTCTTCCTTTTACATGAGAGATATTCGCTAAAACATAATATGCACCTTTCGGTTGTATTGGATTCAATCCGCATTTAGAAAGAGCACTGCAGATTATTTCTCTTTTTTTGGAATAAGCAGTTTTAAGATTCAAATAAAACTCATCAGTTAAAAATTTTATCCCCGCAGTAACCCCGCTTTGTAATGGAGCAGGAGCGCACACATACATTAAATCATGTACAAAACCAATAACTTCTTTAATATTTTTATTACAAACAATATATCCAATCCTCCAACCGGTAATGCTAAACGTCTTGGAGTAGCCGCCAATTGTGATTACCGTGTCTTCAAATTCTATAAAGGATCCTGGACTAATATGCTCTTCATCATCATAAAGAAAATATTCATAAATCTCATCTGTGATTAAGTATATCTTTTTTTCTTTAGCAATTCTGCATATCTCATAAATTTCATTTTTTGAAAATACCTTACCTGAAGGATTAGTAGGAGTGTTAAGTATTATTGCTTTTGTATTCTTTGTGATACTTTTTCTCAACCTGCCAAAATCAATTCTCCATTCAGGGGCAGGAAGTTCAAAAAATACCGGTTCCATATGTAGTGCATGTATCGTGTTTAAATGATAACCATAGTATGGTTCGAAAAGTAGTACTTCATCTTTCGGTTTTAGCAAAGCATATAAAACACAAAACAGTGCTGCTGTAGATCCATTTGTTACTATTATATTCTCTTCAGGATCGCTTTTTATTTTATTATACTTAAATAATTTTGATGACAATGCATTTCTTAATTCCAGAATCCCATCAAACCTGGTATAATGATTATTGCCTTGATCAATAGCATCTTTAGCGGCTTTACTAATTATTTCATTAATATCAGTATCAGAAAAACCTTGTGATAAGTTGATACCATTCACCTTAGCACATTCAATGGACATATTCCGGATTTCAGACTGAATTATTTTATTAGATAGATTATTCACTTATTTTTCCTTTGTCCTATAAATATGGTCCATCATAATAATGCATACATTATGAATTAACCCCACGATTTAGTGTGAATATTCAATAGAAACCGTTGAAACGGTTCTAATGTTTCTTTTTTGGTTTATGATCCCCACGATAAATCGTGGGGTTAGTAAAAAAAATTCGACTATCACACAACCACTGAAGTGTGGGGTTTATGCAAAAAAGTAAGTGTCTCTATGATGAACAATAAATACATTATCTACCATAGAATGAACGAACGACTTTAATTACGTAATCAATTTCCTCATCATATATTTCAACATTCATCGGTAATGAACATACTTCGCGGCTTAATGCTTCAGTTTCTGGAAATCCTCTATCTATAAGATTTAATCCTTTATGTTTATAATAGGGTTTTCTGAATTGTGTAAGTACTCCTACTTCATTTTTTTTTAAATAATCTGAGAACTCATTTCCTTGTTTGGAACGGACTGTATAATTTTGATAGACGTGATCAAATCCTGGTACCTCATAATGGGGTAAAAGTAAGTCAGGAAGATCATTAAGATCTTTATAATATTTTTGAGCCACTTCTTTTCTTCGTCTAATCCATTTTGGAAAATGTCTTAGCTTTACATCTAAAAATGCTGCCTGAAGATTATCTAATAAACATGTAAATCCATGCATATGATATTCACCAGTTTCACGGTCTTCCCCGTTATACCTGATTCTTTTTGCAAATGCGGCAATACTTTCATCATCGGTAGTAATTGCACCACCGTCACCATAACCGCCAAGAATTTTAAATGGATAAAAACTAAAACAACCTGTATTCCCCCAGGCACCTGCACCTTTTCCGTTTATACTTGAACCAAGACTTTGACATGCATCTTCTACAATGTAAAGATTATGCTTTTTTGCTATTTCCATAATGACAGGCATGTTTGCCATCCAACCGCTTAGATGAACAGGCATAATTGCTTTTGTTCTTTTTGTTATTGCTTCTTCAATCTTTGTTACATCTATATTAAAATCTTTAGTAACATCCACCAGGACAGGTATAGCATCTACATTTGGAATAGCAGAACATGAAGCAACAAAAGTATGTGCAGGGACAATAACTTCATCCCCCACTCCTATACCTAATGCACGAAGAGAGACTTGTAAAGCGTCATAGCCACTATTCAATCCTACAGCATATTTGGTCCCAACAAATTTTGCTAAATTTTCTTCAAAACTTTTAAGATGATCACGGTCTATATAATCTCCTTTATCCATTACATCATTGTATGCGGCGTCTATTTCTTCTTTTATTAAATGATAATTTCTAACCGGATTTACAAATGGAACTTTCACTAAAGATCTCCTATCAATATTTTTTTTTAAGTATCATAAGAATAATGCATACTTCATGATTCAGGGCTAAAGCCCGAGGTTGTTTTTGGTATTATCCCCCACGCTGAAGCGTGGGGTTTATGCAAAAAATATCTCTTGATATCTATGAAAAAAGTACGCGTCTTTATGAGATAACCCCACGATTTATCGTGGGGTAACACTACAGCTGGATTAGGGCTTTAGCCATGATGAGAACTTTGTTATAAATTCTTCATACTCGCTTTTGAATGTCATTTTTTTATGATGCTCTTCTTGACATTTGATGTAATCCCGAACTTTATCGAGCATTGATTCACTGATCCCGATAGCTATCGGGACAAAATACTCATCTGCCCATTCCAATTTCTGTTTTAGCAACGAGTTCTTACCTGCCTACCGGCAGGCAGGTTTGCCCAATATGCGGCTTCCCCTTTTATCAGTTGCATAACTTTTGCGATCGTAATATCAGCATTCAATGCTAACAAGCAATGTATGTGGTCGAAATCTCCATTAATAAAATCAATATGAATCTGTTTCTCTTTTGCATTCTCACGGATATGTTGAAAAAGTTGTTGTCGAACATCTTTAGAGAGAATGCGCACATGGTTCTTAGTACCCCAAACTGCATGTACCCATATTTTAACGTGAGACATAATTCATGTTGATGCAGGGCTAAAGCCCGAAGTCGTTTTTAGTATTTTGTCTCGTCCTGAAATAGGTTGACTGTTATTTAGTTTACCTCTCTCCGTAGGAGAGAGGTTTTTTTATTCCATTTTTTAACTGTTAGCGTATTCTGCTGATGCATTTCTCTGGGTGTTAACATCGAACAACTTAAATGAGGTCTCTTATTATTGTAGATCATTATCGATTGCTCAACATGTTTTTTCACTTGTTCAAAATTATCAAACTTTTCATCACAATAAAACTCATCTTTCAGTATTCCGTTAATTCGTTCTGCAACGGCATTATCATACGGACTTCCATCTTGTGTCA
>Ga0082335_1001280_pt1 | contig 54896 bp, 41 predicted proteins | sample Subgrocontami58m_FD_72375 | JGI IMG/M metagenome (GOLD analysis project Ga0082335, IMG submission 72375) | Subsurface groundwater microbial communities from S. Glens Falls, New York, USA - GMW37 contaminated, 5.8 m (SPADES assembly) (version 2) ... | reverse complement strand
CAACGGCAACCTGCACTACTTCTGGGACCTGGAACGCGGCAACCCTCACCTCATTACATCCTTCCCTACGCCGGACTCGGCGATCGGCTACCATCAGGTCACACCCAACCCGCAGCGGCTCATCGAGGACCAGGTCGGCGACGACTACATAGTGCTGACCCAGCGTCCGAACTACCAATCCGAAGCGGCGTGGCGCAACGAGGCCGAGCGTCCCGGCTATATCCTGGCCAACAAACTGCGTTTCTTGCGGCCTTATCAGTTGAAGGCTATTCAGGCCCTACAACGCGCTGTAAAGGACGACAAAGACCGATTCCTGTTCGAGATGGCCACCGGCACTGGCAAGACACTCACCGCATCTGCTGTCATCAAGCTCTTCCTCCGTTCCCGTAACGCCCGGCGTGTGCTGTTTCTGGTAGATCGCCTCGAACTGGAGGATCAGGCCAAGAAGGCCTTTACGTCGCTGCTTTCTGCCGACTTTCAGACGGTGATCTATAAGGAGAACCGTGACGACTGGCGACGGGCGGAAATCGTTGTAACCACGGTGCAGTCGCTGCTCTTCAATAACAAGTACCAGAGACTCTTCTCGCCGACCGACTTCGACCTGGTCATCTCTGACGAAGCCCACCGCTCTATCGGCGGCAACGCCCGCGCCGTGTTCGACTACTTCATCGGCTACAAGCTCGGCCTCACCGCCACGCCCCGCGACTACCTCAAGCGGTTCGACAAGGCCGCGCCGACCACACGCGACCCGCGCGAAGCCGAGCGCCGATTATTATTGGATACCTATCGGACCTTCGGCTGCGAGAACAGCGATCCCACCTACCGCTACTCGCTGCTCGATGGCGTGAAGGAAGGCTACCTGATCAACCCCACGGTGGTGGATGCCCGCACCGAGATTACCACCAAACTGCTCTCCGAAAAGGGCTTCATCGTTTCCTTTACCGACGACGATGGTGAAGACCAGCAGGAGACCTTACGCAAGGAGAAGCGTGATTTCGAGAAGAGCTTCTTTTCCGAAGCTACCAACCAGCTCTTCTGCAAGACCTTTATAGAAAATGCTCTGTGCGATCCGGTCAGCGGGGAGATCGGCAAGTCCATCATCTTCGCCGTCAGCCAGAACCACGCCGCCAAGCTGACGCAGATTTTCAACCAGATGGCTGACCGCATGTTTCCCGGCAAGTACCAGTCCGACTTCGCCGTGCAGGTCACCTCGCAGATTCCCGATGCCCAGCAGTTCACCATCAACTTCGCCAACAACAACCTGCTCGGTTCGGCCAACTTCCTGCCCGCTTATAAGACCAGCAAGGCGCGTGTCTGCGTTACGGTTGGCATGATGACTACCGGCTATGATTGCACCGACATCCTAAATCTGGGTATGTTTCGGCCTATTTTCTCGCCGACCGACTTCATTCAGATCAAGGGGCGCGGCACCCGCAAGCACAACTTCCTCGAACAACTTTTCGATGACAGCATCAAGGATGGCGTCTTACAACCACAGAAGTCCGCTTTCAAGCCTTCGACTTCTTCGCCAACTGCGAATACTTTGAGAAGGATTTTAACTACGACGAGGTGCTAAAGCTCCCCCGACCTCAGGGCAGAAGCCATGTTGATGTCAGAGGCGGAGGCACAGGCCCAGTGGTGGTCGGCGGTACCTACGAGTACCCGGGCGAGGACATCCTCGGCAAGATCGAGGAAAAGACCATCGGCTGGGAGGGGATGAAGATCGACCGCATGTTCTTCGAGAAATTCGAGGACACCGTGCGCGAGAATGAGACCATCGCCGCAGCCGTCGAGTCAGGACAGTGGGATCGCGTCATTGACTATGTGAACCGCGAGGTCTTTGACAAACCTGAGGAGTACTACAACCTCGACAAGCTACGCAAAGCCGCCGCCGTAGACCGCCGCCTGACACTGCGCGAGATACTCGAAAAGATTTTCGGCCTCATCCCGCGCTTCAAGTCTAAGGACGAACTGCTGGAAGAGGAGTTTGCGAAGTTCGTTGCTGATACCAAGCCAGAAGAGGCCGAGGCTGTCCCGGCTATCAGAACCTACTTTAAGGCCTACGTCATCAGCGATCAGGTGCGCCACATCATTGAGAGCGGTCAGTTCACCGATCTGGCCACTAACCCTGTCTTTTCCACCCGTGACTTCCGCGCCGTACCGGTGAGGTATCGTAAGCTCATCCCCGAATACGTCAAGGACTATGTTTCCCTGAACCAGTTTGCCCCATAAAGGAGCCTAATGTTAGACACCGACACCAAACGTCGTATCGACACCGCCCGCGACATTTTGGTCGGCAAAGTTCCCGACCCTAAAAGCCAGGTGGAGCAGATCACCATAGCCCTCATCTACAAGTTCATGGACGACATGGATGCCGAGAGCGAGGAGTTCGGCGGGAAGCGTAAGTTTTTCGCCAACGAGTTTGCCCGCTACGGCTGGGCCAAACTCATGCGCTCCGGGCTAGGCGGCCACGAGGTACTAAACCTCTACGCCGAGGCTATAACCAAGATGCCGGAGAATCCCGGCATCCCCCTGCTCTTCCGCGACATCTTCAAGAACGCCTATCTGCCCTACCGCGACCCCGAAACGCTCAAGATGTTCCTCAAGGTTATCGACGAGTTCAACTACGACCACAGCGAACGGCTTGGCGATGCCTTTGAGTATCTGCTTTCCGTGCTCGGTTCACAGGGCGATGCCGGGCAGTTCCGCACCCCGCGCCATATCATTGATTTCATGGTCGAAATCATTGACCCGAAGAAGACCGAGACCGTGCTTGACCCGGCCTGCGGCACCGCGGGGTTCCTCATCTCGTCCTACAAGCACATCCTGAAGGCCAACACCGACACCAAGGGCAACAACACCCTGACACCGGATGAAAAGGGACGCCTGGCGCAGAACTTCAAGGGCTACGATATCTCGCCCGACATGGTGCGCCTGTCGCTGGTGAACATGTATCTGCATGGCTTCGTTGACCCGCACATCATCGAATATGACACCCTCACCAGCCAGGACAAATGGAATGAATACGCCGATGTCATCCTCGCCAATCCGCCCTTCATGTCGCCGAAGGGCGGCATCAAGCCGCACAACCGCTTTTCGGTGCAGTCCAAGCGCAGTGAAGTGCTGTTCGTGGACTACATGGCTGAGCACCTCACGCCTGGCGGCCGCGCCGGCATTATTGTGCCCGAAGGCATCATCTTCCAGAGCCAGACCGCCTACAAGGAACTACGTAAGATGCTTGTGAACACCGCCCTCGTCGCGGTCATCTCCCTTCCGGCGGGCGTGTTCAATCCCTATTCCGGCGTTAAAACCTCCATATTGATCCTCGATAAGGCACTGACCAGGAAGACCAACACCATCGCCTTCTTCAAGGTTGAGAACGACGGCTTTGGCCTCGGCGCCCAGCGGCGCGAGATAGACAAGAACGACCTGCCGCAGGCCTATGCTGAAATTGGCGAATATCTGCGCCGCCTGCGGTCGGGAGAATTGGTTGAGGACTTACATCCCACACTCGGCCTCATCGTGGAAAAGGAGAAGATCGCGGCAAACGGGGAATACAACCTGAGTGGGGAGCGGTATCGGGATGGAGCAACACGAGATGCAGTATTTCCCCAAATCCGGCTAGACGCTATCGCCGAGATTGCGGCCGGCAACTCTGCTCCGCAGGGCGATGAGTACTTCAAGGACGGCGAGTTCCCGTTCGTCCGAACATCTGATGTTGGGGCGGTTCATCTCTCCGACAGTTTTATCGGTGCAGCCGATAGAGTGAATCGGAAAGCTATTGGCGAGCTTCGACTACGGCTGTTCCCGGCTGGAACAATCCTCTTTCCGAAAAGCGGAGCCTCAACATTCCTGAATCACCGCGTTGTTATGAATGAAGCGGCCTATGTGTCGAGCCACCTTGCATGCATCATCTGCGACGAATCAAAGGCACTACCGAAGTATGTCTACGCTCTGCTTTGTCGAGTGGACACACGAGCGATAACGCCAGACCAAGCTTATCCGTCCCTACGGTTGACAGAGATGGGAAGCATCCAAATTCCCCTGCCTCCGCTGGAAATGCAGAAGGAGATTATGGAGGAGGTTGATGGCTACCAGAAAGTCATCAACGGCGCCCGCGCCGTTCTCGACAACTACCGCCCCCACATTCCCATTCACCCCGACTGGCCGATGGTAGCGCTGGGCAATGTATCCGAAGTTACGTCGAGTAAACGAATCCTCGCGGAGGAATACGTTCCGTCAGGCATACCGTTCTATCGCACGAAAGAAATCGTCGAATTGAGCAAAGGACATGAAATCAGTCTCGAACTGTTCATTTCGAGAGAACGGTATGAGTCGATCAAAGCTCGCTTCGGAGCACCGGCTAAGGGCCATTTGCTGGTCTCGGCGGTCGGAACCATTGGCGTCTCGTGGGTAGTGTCTGATGACCGCGAGTTCTATTTCAAAGACGGTAATCTTTTGTGGATCAGAAGTCTCTCAAATCTCGATCCCTATTTCCTCAAACATTGTCTCGACTCAACTTTCGCCGAAGGTATTGACCACATTGTGTTCGGGGCTGCTTACAAGGCACTAACGATTGAGAAGTTGAAGGAATTCAAAATCCCCTTCCCACCTCTCGCCACACAGCAAGCCATCGTTGCCGGGATCGAAGCCGAGCAGGCGCTGGTCGATGCCAACCGCGAACTGATCGCCCGGTTCGAGAAGAAGATACAGGCCACCCTCGCCCGCGTCTGGGGGGAAGGCGAGCCGAGCTAGGCGGAGGCCACAACTTACTACTTGACACGAATGAAAGAGCCATTCATACTATAGTATGAATGTAGTGTGAAGAGGTGGACGTTATGCCTAAAACAAGCAAGATTGCGATTAGTCTTCCCGAGGAAGTGCTTACTGCTATAGAAAGAGAAAGAGAGGAGAGCGGCGAGAGCCGTAGCCAGATATTTCGCCGCGCTGTCGACCTGCTTCTACGACAACGGAAAGAACGGGAAATGACCGACCAGTATATACGCGCTTATCAACAAGTGCCCGAGACCAAAGAAGAAGTTACCGCAGCCCGCCGCTCCGCCAGTACTATCCTGGCTGAGGAGCCCTGGTAGTGAGAAGGGGAGAGATATGGTGGGCAGAACTGGAGCAACCTGCCGGTAGGCGGCCGGTGGTCCTTCTATCCCGTAATGATGCATATATTGTGCGCTCGTTAGTTATTGTAGCGCCAGTTACTACCCGCATTCGTCACATTCCTTCCGAAGTTTATTTGGGGACTGATGATGGAATGCCGCAGGATTGCGTAGCTAATCTAGATACTATTACCACTATTCCCAAGGACTGCCTCCAGAACCGACTGACGACGCTTAGCTCTAAAAAGCTTAAGGAAGTTGAATCAGCTATTCGCTTCACATTTGGTATGGAGCAATAAACAAAGCACCGCCTAGAGAGGCTTAAATGTGGCGCTAAATTGGCACTAATGCTTTTGAATGTAAGTTGTAAGGAATGGTTTTTGAAGCTAAACTACGGACAGGCACAAAACAGCAAATTAGCTTCAAAAACAACACGAAACACGCTTCTCTTACAATTTACACGCAGGGGGTCAGAGGTTCGAGTCCTCTACCGCCCAGTTTATTAGTTTCCAACATCGTCTTCCGTAAAGTTTGTATTGTGTTTGAACAATCCCAATTTTGAACTGAAAATACCAGGCAAGGCAGTTGGGGTTGCTATCGTTTAAGGCTGTCCTTGAGGCAAGAATAGCCGGAGTAAATATCCCAGGTATCCCGTAATCGCCAGAGCCAGGATAATAGCCGCAATGATGATACCGATAACTGCCTTGTTTATCACTCGTTCTAAACGGTGGATATAATAGTCCAGTCCGGATACATCGGTACGCACCTGGAACTCGCCTCGCTCCACGGATTTAACCACCCTGTCCAGCCGGCGGGGCAATCCCGCACCGAAAATGGCCAGCTGTGCCGCCGCAGAAGGCAGACGGCGGATGATAGCCGAAGGTGCATATTTTTGCTTAATTATCTTTTCGATATGGGGTTCAAGCAGCCGCAAAAAATCGAAACCCGGGTACAGTCCGCGGCCGATACTCTGTACCATCGACATCGCCTTAAGCAGCAAGAAAGTGTTGGCCGGAAGCTGGACATGGTTGCGACGCACTACGGCGAAAAGCTCTCCCAGGTCATAGGCCATGTTTAGCTGCAACATTGGGTCCGGGTAGTGGGTCATAATATGTTTCAGGTCTCTTCGCAGGCTTGTCCTGGAATTCAAGGTAACCACAGCCCCCAGGTCCATAAGCGAATCTATGAAGAGGTCAACATCCCGGTCCAGTATCCCTTTAATGGCACTCATCAGGCGGTCTCGCACCTCGTCATCTATCAGACCTATCATGCCAAAATCCACCACTCCCAGCCTTCCGTCAGGTTCTACGAACAAATTTCCGGGATGAGGGTCGGCATGAAATACTGTATCCTCAAAGACCATCTTCGCCCATATATTTACGCTGCGCCTGGCCAGCTCTTTACGGTCGAAACCGGCTTTATCCAGCGCCGCCACATCTAGAATACCAATCCCCCGAATGCGCTCCATCGTAATTACCTGAGAGGTCGTATACTCCCAGAATATTTTGGGAATGTGGATGGATGGGTCTTCCCGGAAAAACTCAGCGAAATGCTTGGCAGTATGGCCTTCCCGGATATAGTCGAACTCAGCCATCAGAGTATCGGTTATCTCTTCTACCAGTGTGGTAAGGTCATATTGGGGTAAACCTTTACCGCGTTCAACTACGGACGCCGCTAGCTGGCGCAAGATTGCCACGTCTTCCGTTACCTGTTCTACTACACCGGGCTTGTGTACTTTTACTACCACATTAGTACCGTCAGGAAGCGTAGCGGCGTGAACCTGACCGATGGAGGCGACGCCCACGGGATTGGGGTCAAAGGAGGCGAATAGCTCACTGACAGGCTTGCCTAATTCATCGCTAATTGCCTTTTCAATCACCTGTGCCGGGTATGGCTTCAGGGAGTCCTGCAGTTTGGACAGCTCCTGGGTTAAATCTGAGGGCAGGACATCAGTACGGGTAGAGAGGATTTGCCCCATCTTGACAAAGGTCGTCCCCAGCTCCTCCAGGGCCATACGAGTGCGCTGTGAGTAGGTATGCTCATTCTTGTACCAGGGATAATTGGGCGGTATCAGGTGAAAAGGCAAAAAGCGTTCCAGCCCGAATGTTCGTATTATGTCACCCAGCCTGTGCTTGACCAGTACCATCGTGATTTGACGGTACCTGCCAAAATGTCGAGTTCGCTTTTGCCGGGCAGCGGTATTTATCTCTATCATGCTATTCTGATATTAACGCTCTGAAACATAGCCAACTGGCTAAAGAATAAATGTGGATGCTCCTGACCATGACCGTTGAAAATGAGTGCATCATTCCTCAAATCTATCAAGCATACCGTTATAGCGGCTTAAAATGCTCCTCAAGGCTTTTTCCGAGAGTCACGGCTGCTTCGCCGACATTTCTGAACCTGGCTCTTACTTCTTTATCTTCGACCTTACTTTGCACAACTTTCGCAGTGGCGTCCACGACACTTTCGGCAAATGCTCTGGCGCTCTTTTTCAGCTCCGGGTCATCGAATATCTCACTAACCGTGTTTCCAAACGCCCGCATCATTTTACCCAGTGTCTCGGCGGCTTCTTCTCCTTCGGATTTTCTGGTTGGCGTCATCTTTTCTCCCTCCTGTAGTCCTGTAATTAACGATGGCTCCTTCTGTTTTTAATGGTGATGTCTCTCTTTGACACATATTCTACCAATCAGTTTATTTTAAAACCTTGAATGTAAAATACTTATAAAATCAACAAGAAAAACGTTACATTATTGTGACATTTCGTATACAACCTACGGTTATAGGTATTCTCTGCTACACTCAAATTATTGGTTTTGGTCAGGCACTTGATGACGTGATCAAGTCTTTAGTCACCGGAAATCCCGCCGCCATCCATGCCCTGATACTACCGGGGACATTATAGACTCTGGGATAGCCAGCCCGCAGCAGAATACTGGCGCCCAGCCCGGCACGGTGACCGCTGGCACAGTACACAGCTACCGTTTTATCCCTGGGGACTTCAGATAGCCTCTCTTCAAGATGTCCGATGTAAATATGGAGGGCGTCATCGATATGACCTGATTCCCATTCTTCCTGTCCCCGCGTGTCTAGTAGAAACATCTCCTCACCCTTGTCGAGTGCGTTTTTGAGCTGATGTACGGAGAGCAAGCCCAGGCTTTGTATGGGGTAACCGGCATTATACCAGCTTTCAATACCACCCTTGAGATAGCCGGAAATCCGGTCATAACCGATGCGGAACAGATAGCTAACCGCCGTCTTTAATTGAGCCTGGTCCTCTATAACCAGTAGGAGTGGCTTTGCATTGGGCAATACCCAGCCGGCAAAATTGGGCAACCCCTCCAGCCAGATACTGTAGGCTCCTTCGATATGAACTCCTCCAAAAGCAGCCGGCCCCCTGGTATCAACCACCAGGGCTCCCTTTTCTATTTCTGCTCTAAACTCGCCCGGGGTGAGTGGGGCTGGTAACGGCATACCTTCCCGCAGTGATAGTCCCGCCAGGTTGTAGCTTTCCACCTGCCGGAAGTAAGGCGGTCTTTCCAGCTTTTCCGCAATTTTGTATTTAATGAAGGCGTCTTTATTTGTCATTTGCAGGACTGGATTTCTCTTTCTCTCGATACCGATGGTGCTTTCCTCACGGTCAGCAATATGAGCCCCGCAGACTGAGCCTCCCCCGTGGGCAGGATAGATGATGACTCCATCACCCAATGGCAGAAGTTTATTGAAAATACTATCATAGAGGTTCGAGGCTAACCGGGGCACCTCGACTAAGCCATAAAGGTCGGTACGTCCGACCTCGCCGACAAATAGCGTGTCCCCGGTAAACACTGCCACCGCAGATTCGCCGGTAGCCAAATCCGCAAGAGCATAACACATACTTTCATCAGTGTGCCCTGGTGTGCACATCGCCGTCAGCCTGATATTACCCACCTGGAATGATTGGCCATCGGCCAGCGTCGTCCCGTATTTCCAGTCCGGGCCGGGGCCGTGATAGATTTCTGCCCCTGTAATCTTGCCAAGGTCAATCGAGCCGACCACAAAATCTTCGTGACGGTGCGTTTCAAAGATATAACGAATCTTTAGCTCTTTTTGCCGGGCATAATCAGCGTAGAGGTGGCAATCCCGGCGAGGATCAATGACGACAGCGTCATTGTCCGAGCCAACCAGGTAAGAGTTATGTGCGATGCCTGCTGATTTAATCTTTTTCAATATCATGAGGCAACCTCCAGCGCAAGTTTCAATCTAAAGACGCGGGTATTTATCGGGCTGGGCCACAAATATTCGGGACTATAATTAGAGGGTACTCCATATCTGGATTTTCTTCAAGACTTTGGATGCCGGTACAGAGCGTGCCCGCTTCGGGGAAATGGTCAATATCAGCCTTCTGTGGTATCCTATTCTTTAAGAGAACCTGGCGTTCAGGAGGTGGTCTATGCCGAGAGCATTCTGGAAAGGCGTCATCAGCTTCGGGCTTGTGGCCATACCGGTGAAAATGTACGTGGGTACGGAGAGCAAAACGCTGAGCTTTCACCTGTTACACAAGAAATGCCTCACCCGCCCCAAGCAGGTTTTGCACTGCGAGACCGATGACGAGTACTTTAGCGTCAAGGAAACCGTACGAGGCTACGAGGTGGCCAAAGAGCATTACGTGGTGCTGGATGACAGCGACTTCGAGAGCGTGCCTATCGAGACTTCACATGCGGTCAATATTCTCAGCTTTGTCGAGGCAAAGGAGATAGACCCAATCTATTACTCCGGCATCCATTACCTGGAACCGGAAAAACTGGGAGCAAAACCGTTTCGCTTGCTCCGGGAAGCGCTGGAAAAAACCGGCCGCGTCGGCATCGCTAAAGTTGCTTTTCAGCGCCGGGAGCATCTCGGTTGTCTTCGACCTTTTGAAGACATTCTTGTACTGCACACCATGCACTATGAGAATGAAATCCTGCCAAGGAAAGAAATCACCCCACCAAAGACCAGCGTCACTAACGCCGAGCTTGACATGGCTGTTTCTCTGGTCAATGCAATGGCGAAGAAATTCAACCCGGAGGAGTACAGGAACCAGTACCGTGAAGCCCTGGAAAAGCTGGTTGAGGCCAAGGTCAAGGGCGAGAAGATTATCGCCCCGGTGATGCCAAAAGCGGAGATTGGCGACCTGATGGCGGAGCTGCGTGCCAGCATCGAGGCGGCCAGGAAGGAACCGGCAGTCAGGTAGTAGCCATGGAGCTTGAAAAATACCGGGAGAAACGTGATTTTCAGCGTACCGCTGAACCACCTCCACAAAAGGAGGTGAGTCACGGGCCGTTGCTCTTTGTCATCCAGAAACACCATGCCCGGCAGCTCCACTATGATTTTCGTCTTGAGCTGGATGACGTTCTCAAATCCTGGTCGGTGCCCAAGGGACCTTCTCTCGACCCGGAAGCTAAACATCTTGCCGTCATGGTAGAAGACCACCCCTTGGAATACGCCTCCTTCGAGGGCACCATTCTCAGGGGAGAATACGGCGCCGGTGAGGTCATTGTCTGGGACAGTGGTACCTACTCTCCTGATACCGGGGGCAGGCTTCTTTTCAGCGACCGCCACGCCGCCGAAGCGGAGATGAGAAACGGTCTGGAGAAAGGCAAGCTCTCGTTTTTCCTCCGCGGCAGCAAGCTCAAAGGCTCGTGGACATTGGTCAAAATGCAGAAAAGCCAGAACAACTGGCTACTGATGAAGCACCGTGACGATTATGCCCGGCCCGGTAGCGATGTCCTGAAAGAAGAGAGGTCCGTAGTCTCCGGCCGTACCGTTGCTGATGTCAGGGGAAATACCCTCCCTGCTCACCCGAGCCCTACCTGGTTCAACCCGAGAGCGATACCCGGTGCTCGCCCGGCAAACTTCCCCTCAACCGTCTCCCCAATGCTGGCGACACTTGCGGAAGGTCCCTTTTCCCATCCCGGCTGGATTTTCGAGCCGAAGCTGGATGGTTACCGCATTATTGCCCGGATAAGCGATGGGGAGGTAGCCCTGTTCTCCCGTCGCGGTAACAACGTTACCCGGCAGTACGCACCTCTTGTCCCTGACCTCAGCCGCCAGCCTGCCTCTGAGCTTGTTCTCGACGGCGAGATAATCGCCATGGATGAAAAAAGCCGGCAGTGCTTTCAGTGTTTACAGAACTATTTGCGTTCTTTGCATCGAGCGGAAGATAGCTATGTCGCACCGTTACCCCTGGTTTACTATGTTTTCGATATTCTCTACCTGGATGGCTATGACCTCCGCGGCGCCAGGCTACTCCCGCGTAAAAATCTGCTTCACGGCATCCTCAGGACCAGTGACCGGATAAAGCTTATTGACTACTTCGAGAAGGATGGTAAGGTTGTCTATGAGGCGGCACTGAAGAGCGGACTGGAAGGAGTCATCGCCAAGCAGATTGACAGCGTCTATGAATCAGGGAGACGCTCACCCGGCTGGCTCAAGGTCAAAGCCATGCGTTCTGACGATTTTGTCATCGGCGGGTACAGTGTGGCGGAAGGGGGACGGGCACAGACCTTCAGCTCTCTTTTGCTCGGCTATTTTGACGATAAGGGCAGCCTCATCTTCGCCGGGCACGTCGGCAGCGGCTTCAATGAAAATACTTTAGGTGAATTGAGAAGTCGACTCGATGCCATCCGCATTGACCACTCCCCGTTCGCTGAAGTCCCGGCACTCAATGCCCCCACCACCTGGGTCCGGCCTGAACTGGTTGCCGAGGTCAAATTCAGCGAATGGACCCAGGATGGACGACTGCGTATTCCGGTGTTCCTCCGGCTGCGTGAGGATAAAGCCCCCGAGGAAATCCACCGGGTAGAACCGGTCATCGTGATAACACCACCGCAACCGACTAATACCAACAAGCTCGATATTATTCTCGAACAGCTCCAGAATCCCAAAGATTCTTTTTCCATTGATGTTGAAGACAGTAAAATCGGCCTGAACCATCTGGACAAGATACTCTGGCCGGCTACCGCTGACCATCCCGGTTTCACCAAGCGTGATTTACTCACCTACCTGGCAAAGGTATCTCCCTATTTATTGCCCCACCTGAAAGACCGCCCGTTGACCCTGAGCCGGTATCCTGACGGTATCCACGGCGAGCATTTCTACCAGAAGCACTGGGGGCATCCCGTTCCTGAATTTGTCCAACGGGTGAACATCACCGAAGAGAAGGGTTCCACAGCCGAGTACCTGCTCAGCAACAACCTGGCATCCCTCCTCTGGCTGGGACAGGTGGCCAACCTCGAATTGCACACCTGGTTTTCCCGGATAAGCGCCGGGCCGGATATGGCGGAAGGACAGGATATTGACCGCATGCTGGATTATCCGGATTTTATTATCTTCGACCTTGACCCCTATATCTACTCCGGGCAGGAGTCTTCCGGCGCCGAGCCTGAGCTGAACCGTTCCGGGTTTGCCATGGCTTGCGAGGTAGCGACGTGGTTGAAAGATACGCTCGATGAGCTTCACTTCAACGCCTTTGTGAAAACATCGGGCAAGACCGGCATCCACATCTACGTTCCCATCACACGCCGCCTCAGCTACAAAGCCGTACGCTCTGCCGCCGAAATAGTGGGTAAATATCTGGTGCAGAAGCATCCACGTGAAGTAACGACAGAGTGGGCGCAGGAAAAACGCACCGGCAAGGTGTTCGTGGATTACGGACAGAATGTCCGGGGTAAGACCCTGGCCTCGATTTATTCACCCCGCCCTACCCCGGATGCCACGATATCTACACCGCTGCGCTGGGAAGAGCTGGGCAAGGTCTACCCCACCGATTTCACCCTGGCGACCCTGCCGGACAGGCTCAAAGAAACCAGGGACCTATGGGCAGAGATTCTTTCCGTAAAGAAAGACATTGATAAGTTATCCGGAACAAAGTGAAGGAACTAATAATCTTTTTGGGTCACAAAATCTCATCTTTATGCTATACTTTAATTCATGCCAGCGTAGCTCAGTGGTAGAGCAGCGGTTTCGTAAACCGTCGGTCAAGAGTTCGACTCTCTTCGCTGGCTCCACGAGTTTGTCGCCAAAGCCAAAGTTTAATCCCGTATCCCAGCGGTCTGCATCGCCATCGTGGGCTGTCTGACTACGAAGCAAATCCATCGCTCCTTCGCCCCGCCCGGCAGGACATTAAATCACATCGAATCATCATGATATCTCCATAATTTCTACACACCGGTATCTTATGATGAATAGTGTAAGGTCGTGAAGACCAAAGGAGGGAGAAGATGGAACGAAAATATAAGATAATGATTGCTACCCTGGCGTTGGTAGCGGTACTGACGACGGTGCTGGCCACCACCGCATTCGCTGCATCTGGCTTGAATACACCCGGTACGGCAAGGCCGGTGCTGGCAGGAGACATTACGCCAGCGGCAACCCCGACCGATGCCGACTATCAGGAATGGGGATGCCCGATGGCCAACGGTAACTACGAAGCCGTGGCCAGCTTGCTGGGGATAACTCCCCAGGAGATTGACGCCCAGCTTGAGCAGGGTAAAAGCCTGCTGGAAATTGCCTCTGCCAGGGGAGTAAGCGAGGACAAGCTTGTGGCGGCTATCTTTGCTCCGATGCAGCAATTTATGCAGCAGCAGTTAACTTCCGGCACATGGACCCAGGCACAGATTGATAGTCACCTGAAGCAAGCCGAGCAGCACATCCGCCAGCTCGTCAATGCCAAAGGGAACGCTTATGGCTATGGAGGCAATGGCGGTTGTGGCGGCGCTGGTGGTATGATGGGCAATGGCTCCGGAGGAATGATGGGACGTGGTTTTGGCGGCATGATGGGCAATGGTTTCAGAGGAATGATGGGCGACGGTTTCGGCGGGAGAACGGGTGGTGGCTTTGGCGGAATGATGGGCAACTGGTAGATACCGGTTCCGGTAAATGATAAGAGAGGCAGAAATATTTCTGCCTCTCTTTGTTTCAATCTATGTTGCTGCCTGTGCTATGATTAGTTTGTCATGACCAAAATACTTATCGTTGATGACGAAAAAAGAATCGTTGATATCGTCAAGGCCTACCTGGAGAGAGAAGGCTACGAAATAAGCGCGGCTTACGACGGCAAAGCGGCCCTGGAAACAGTAAGCCGGTGGTCTCCCGACCTGGTAATCCTCGACCTGATGCTGCCGCAGGTAAGCGGCTGGGATGTTTGCCGCGCCCTGCGTACCGATACCGCCACCACCATCCCAATTATCATCCTTACCGCCCGTGATGATGTCACCGATAAGATTATCGGGTTGGAACTGGGCGCTGATGACTACGTGACCAAGCCGTTCGACCCCAAGGAACTGGTATCGCGGGTGAAGGCAGTGCTCCGGCGCACGGCGGCGAAACCGGCACCAAAAGCAGTGCTGAAGGTAGCCGACCTGACCATCGACCTGGAAAAAAGGATGGTACGTAAAGACAACAGGAGCATCGAGCTTACGTCTACTGAGTTTGACCTGCTTGTTGTTCTTGCCCAAAATCCCGGCCGGGTTTTCAGTCGCATGCATCTGCTGGATAAAATACAGGGGGTTGCCTATGAAGGCTACGAGCGCACCATTGATAGCCATATCAAGAACCTGCGCAAGAAAATTGAACCCGATTCCAGCCGGCCACAATACGTCCTCACCGTCCATGGTGTAGGCTACAAGGTGCCGGAGGGCAATGATGCGTAGTCTGAGTTGGAAGCTCGCCGGTGCCCTGCTGCTCATCGTCGTCGTCTCGGTAGGGTTGATGGCTTACCTCACCAACCTGAGCACGACCCGTGAGTTCCGGCAATACGTCTTGCGTGGTAACGCCATGCACATCCAGGGGATAGGAGACAGCCTGGGGAATTTTTATTCACGGCAGGGGAACTGGAACGGCGTTCAGACAATACTTCCGGGCCTGCTGCGAATGAACGGCGACCGGCTACTCGTTGCCGACAGCAAAGGAGCTATCCTCGGCGATACCGTTGGCACGACACCAGGCGGGAGTATCGACAAACTGGGTCTATCTTATTACGGTACGCCTATCATCGTCTCCGGTCAGGAGGTCGGGAGCTTCTACTTCCTGTCTTCGGGAATGATGGGCGGACCTATGATGGGTATGATGGGTGGCCAGCCCATTCCCACTGGTATCAACACAGCGGAGGCGGACTTTCTCGGCAAGGTTAACCGTTCTCTTTGGATTGCCGGATTGGCGGCTGTCGCCGTCGCCTTGCTGGTAGGCCTGTTTCTCACCCAACAAATCACCAGCCCGATACGCGCCCTCACCAGAGGCGCCCGCGAGGTTAGCAAAGGTAATCTGGCTTACCGGGTGAAGACAGAATCCGGGGATGAAGTCGGCGAGCTGGTGCAATCATTCAATACGATGGCAGCCAACCTCGCTTCAAATGAACAGTTGAGGCAGCGCATGACCAGCGATATTGCCCACGAGCTACGCACTCCCTTGACGATTATCGAAGGCACCGTAGACGCGATGCTGGACGGGGTCTTCACACTTGACCGCGAGCACCTGGCGAGTATCAAAGAGCAGAGCACCTTGCTGACGCGGTTAATCGGTGACCTGCGTGACCTGTCACTGGCTGAGATTGGACAGCTCAAACTGGAGCTGGCCCCGGAGGACATTGTCGACCTAGTCCGGCGCAAGCTGGAACAGGCGGAGCTAACCGCGCGGGGGAAGGGCATCGACCTCAAGCTTGATGCCCAAACTAATCTGCCGAAGGTTGAAATCGACCGTATACGGATTGAGCAGGTGATGGTGAACCTGCTGACCAATGCCATTAACCACACGCCGCCGGGCGGAAACATCAAGGTTTCGGTGCAGGCTTCGGCGGAAAATCAGCCCGGTATATTGATTTCGGTGGTGGATACCGGCGAGGGGATTACTACCGAGCACCTGCCGCACATCTTCGAGCGTTTCTACCGGGGGAGCGATTCTCGCGCCCGCAGTGAGGGCGGTACCGGTCTGGGACTGGCTATCGTCAAGCACCTGGTGCTGGCTCACGGGGGCAAGGTTTGGGCCGAGAGCAAGCTGGGCGAAGGCAGCACCTTCCGGGTATTATTACCGCTAAAGGCTACTCCTCAGCAGGCAGAACACAAGCACTAGACCACCAACCGGATTATCGAAGCAGCTTCTGGGTACGTGATGCCAGGTTTGCCTCATCGATGGCGCCAATCCAGTGACCGACCAGCTGTCCCTGCTTGTCAATCCAAAAGGTTTCGGGAATACCGGTGATGCGGTACTTCCGGGCGATATTGTCCTGGTCGATACCGTTATCGTAGGAAATCCCGAACTCTTTCATAAAAGCCAAGGCATTAGCTTCGGTATCGTTGATGACCACACCGATAAACTCAACTCTGCCTTCGTACATCCGGGAAACCTTAGCCAGCGCCGGTGCCTCCTGGCGACACGGTGGACACCAGGATGCCCAGAAATTGATGACCACCGGTTTCTTACCGGCGAAATCTTTCAAGGTGATGGTCTGGCCGGAAAACAGCTTCAGCATAAAATCCGGGGCCGGCTTCGGGGTGCCGGGGATAACCTGTGTGGGTGACAATGATGGCGCCTGGCTATTAGCGAAGAGTGCGGCAGCAACGCCGATGATCACCAGCACACCAAACACAATCAATAATATTTTCTGGACTTTCATCGTCTTAAAACGCCGGCAGGATACTACCTGCCCTTATATTATTCTACCACTTTGTTCAATCTCAGACACCAGCAGCATCTGCCCGCTGATGAGGGTGGAGATTGCTGAGCATGAGGATAAGTGCGGTTATCCCGGCTAATGCTTCCATGGCGGCAATAAACCAGAACAGCACTCCGTAGCCAAATGAGGCGACGAGAAAACCTACCAGCACCGGCGATATGCCACCAAAGACGGCATTGTTGCCCCACAGCAACCCGATCATACTTCCTTCGAGCCTCTTTCCCGCGGCAATGTCTAAAGCTCCTGCCTGCACCAGTGGATTCACCGCAAACAAAAAGGCGCCCATCAGACCTACCAGCACGGTGAACAATGTCCCACTACCCACTACCGCCATTAGAGCGGCGAGAGTGGCCTTAGCTACCAATATGATAAAGATAACCCGTATCCGTCCTATCCGGTCAGACAGGATACCAAAGACCGGTCCTGAAGCAATGCCTACTCCCGAGAGTAATCCCAGGTGCAACCCTATCCCGAGGCTCCCCATGTTCTGGGTCTGCTGCAGGTAAAGCGGTAGCCATAGCATCAGGCTCCCCTGGCCGAGCCCGGCGATACCTGATACCAACATCAGAAGAATCAACTCCTTGCCACGAAGGACATCCTTGAGAGCAACGAGCTGCTCTTTCAACGAACGAGGGTTAGTGGTTCGAGTCGTCAGTTGCTGCCAGCTGCGTGCGTGGCGCAAAACCAGCCAGAGCAAAAAAGCCAGTATGACCGCAATCGGGAAAGCACCGAATAATATTTTTTGCCACGCCAGTACGAGTAACAGAGAGCCAGCTATCAACGGACCAAGGACATCACCGGCGTTCCCGGTAGAACGGTGTACCGCCAGCATGAAACCTCGTCTTTCCGAATACCGCTGGGATAGCAAACCCAGTGCTGCCGGATGCCAGATTGAGCCGGCTGCGCCCGCAAGGCCGAGAGCCAGCAGAATCAAAAGATAGGTAGGGGATAGTCCCACCAGAAAATAGCCTAGTCCCATTATCACCAGGCTGAGGTAAAGTATCAGGATACGCCATTGCTGCAGTTTATCTATCAGAACTCCACCAAACATGGACGCCGCACCACCGCTGACCTGGCGCACCGTACCGATAAATCCGGCAGCGATAGGAGTGAGTCCCAGTGAGGTATAAATCACCGGAAGAATGACATAGAACCCCTGTCCGTAAAGATGCTGGAGACTGTGACTGAAAATAATCCCACCGGTGGCAATGTAGTCACCAGAACTTCTCTGTACCGCGTCGTTTTTTTCAGGTATATCAGCATTCATGCCATTCACTTCCTTCCAACCACCGCCTTTACTTTTTTACGATGGGGAAAATCACGCAATAATCCAGAAACCAAGGATGGGAGCAGCTTCCGGCCCTGCCCGGCCGGTGGCAAAAGCGAAGATTCCCAGGTGTATTGCTCCGACCAGGTGTAAACTCGCTGCCCTTCCTGATGCCCATTGCGATGGGGAGCCGGGATTTTTATCCTGTACCATTTTTCCCCCTCGTACCAACCTAGAAATACTTCATGCCCGGAAAGGTCAGCCAAACGATTGCAGAATAGCAAATTAAAATCCACACGGTCAAGTTTCATCCTAAAATACTCTTCTGGTTTTTGTTGGTGTAGGAAAATACTATATAATTATGGAAGGGAATCCAACTCAGCAAATTCTATCCTGGAGGTACCGGAAAATGGCTGCGATTGTATATACTACACCTACCTGACCCTACTGCCACATGGTGAAAGAGTTTCTTTCACAACGCAATATCGCCTTCGAGGAGCGTGACGTTTCTCAAAACCAGTCTTATACCCAGGAGATGGTCAAAAGTAGCGGGCAGATGGGCGTCCCGGTGACAATTATCAATGGACAGACCGTGGTTGGCTTTGACCGTGCCCGGTTGGAGCAGATAATATCTCAAACCCAGGCAGGCCCGCGGCCTTCATTCGGGGCTTCGATTGCGGATGCGAGCCGGATAACGGCAAAACAGGGACTGGGAACGACACTCGGCGCCTATATCGGGAAAGTCAGACCGGGGTCGGTTGCCGAGAGAACCGGGCTGGTCACCGGAGATATTGTTACCGAGCTAAACATGAAGCGCATCGCCAATGCCGGCGACCTGGAGCAGGCTCTCTCCCGACTGAATAAAGGCAGCCGTTTTTCACTGGTCTTCCTCAGGGGCAACAAAACCAAGACTGCGGAAGGGACATTCTAGTGTAGTGTCTCATCAACACACTTACAAACCCGATATGGTAAGTTATTACCGGGACACTGCACCAGTGTCACGTCCGCTAAACAGGTAGCTCTGGCTATTTCATGAGTAGTCCGTTACCTTATGAGAGAAGGCTCTCTTTCACTGCTGCCACAACGTCACTTTTTCTAAGGAGAGCACTGCCAATGCCGTATTGTTTGCTCAGCCTCAATGGTACGCAGCAGCATGAACAGCAATTGCATATCGCGTAGAAATCATGGCGGCACTTGATAATCGTATGAATAAGTCCCTTTTCATGACACTGCTTCAGAATCTCTTTAGCCCGTCCTTTGGTTATTTCCGCGTAGTCATGAGGTCTCTCTTCAATAAAGATATTGCGCCCGACACTAAGCATTATCTCCGCCTGGGTCGGGTTATCGCAATTCTTGAACACCGTCCGGCAGGTGCAGGGACCCAGGGCGAGCCAATCCGCATTATCCACGATTTCACTTGCTTCCTGCAGGGTGAGCAGGTAAGCCCCGCTCACCTTCTTGCCGTAGAAATTCGCTACCTTTCTGACCAGTCTGCCTATTAAAGGTATCCTTGTCCATTTGGCCTGGAAGATATAATACCTGAGGAACTGCTCGCGGTATTTGCTGTAGAACCTTAGGGAATGATGCATTGATACCTCCCTGTATATCTAATCTAATTATACACACTTGACGTAGACTAAGGCAGATGCTAGTATTCTGCCAACACAGGCTATTCCAAAGATATTGGCTGTAAGGAGGAATCTAATGCGTCTGGAAGGGAAAACTGCCATTATCGTCGGCGCCGGTCAAAGCCCGGGCGAAGGCATGGGCAATGGCCGTGCCACAGTGCTGAGATTCGCCCAGGAGGGGGCCAAAATTATGGCAATCGACCGTAACCTCGCCTCGGCTGAGGAGACGGCACAGATGGTCAAAAAGGCGGGTGGTGACTGTTTTGCCTTCGAAGCTGATGTCACCAAAGAAGCCACCCTCGCTGCAGCAATTACGGCGGCGCAAAAACGCTGGGGTCGCATTGATATTCTTCATTACAATGTCGGCGTCAGCATTGCCGGAGGTGATGCTCCGTTACTCGATTTTACCGAGGAAGCCTTCGATCGCATCAGCGTCATTAACCTCCGTGGCGCGATTATGGCCTGCAAGCACGTCGTCCCGATAATGAGACAGCAGCGCTCCGGGGTCATCATCACCATTTCATCCCTGGCCGCACTGGAGAAATACCCTTATGTGGCCTACAAGGCAACCAAGGCAGCCTTGATTGCCTTCACCAAGCAGGTCGCCATCCAGAACGCAGAATACGGCATTCGTGCCAATGTCATCCTGCCCGGCCTGATGAATACCCCGATGGCCGTCGAGCCGCGCGTCCGGGTGAGTGGCAAGAGCCGCCCTGAGGTAGTCGCCGAGCGAGATTCCCGCGTTCCGCTGCGCCACAAGATGGGCACTGCCTGGGACGTCGCCAACGCCGCCCTTTTCCTCGCCTCTGACGAAGCTAATTTCATCACCGGTGTCGCCCTCCCCGTCGACGGTGGTGGTGCCATTAATATCGGGAGCTGACGGCAACCAATCTCTAAGTTGACTGGAGGTAAGAAGATGGCCAAGGTTATCCGTCTACCGGCATATCAATGGTATAACCCTCGTGAGGTTGAATATCCCCTCCCCGATGAATGGAACGTCACGGTCTATAGCATCGCCGGGGCAAACCGTCCCGTGATGACCACAAAAGAGATAAAGGCTGCCATTGGCTCCCCGATAGGTTCCCCGAGCCTGAAGGAGATGGCCGCGGGGAAGAAGAAGGTTGTCATCATCTTTGACGACCTCACCCGCGGTACTAAAACCTCGCTTATCGCCCCGGCAATCCTGGGAGAGCTGCAAGATGCGGGTATCAAGGATAGCCAGATAGAGTTTATCTGTGCCGGTGGCACCCATCAATCATGGACCCGGGTTGACCTGGCGAAAAAGCTCGGCGAAGACATTCTGAACCGGTTCCCGGTATACAACCATGTCCCCTTCTTGAACTGCACCCCCCTCGGTAAGACCAGCTATGGCTCAAGGGTTGAGGTAGATACTGAAGTGATGTCCTGCGACCTGAAGATAGCCATCGGTGGTATCGTCCCCCACGCCAACTATGGGTTCGGCGGCGGCGGCAAGATAATCATGCCGGGGGTATCTTCTTATGATGCGATTGCGGAGCATCACGGTAAGACACATAATGCCTTCAAGGACGCGAGGAAAAACGCCGGATTTCCTTACAACTACGGTTTCGTCGATGAAAACCCACTGCCACTTGACGCCATCGAGATGGCAAAGATGGCCGGCCTTGATTTTACGGTGAACTGCATCATGAACCACTGGGGCGACCCGCTGTCCATCTATGCAGGTGCTCTGGAAACAGTGTTCTGGAGCGGGGTCAAAGAAGGAAAGACCCACTACCGCGTGGTTGCACCCAAAGATAATGATATCGTCATTGCCAATGCCTTCTGCAAAGGGAATGAAGCTTACCACGCTCTGCAGAAAGCCTTATCACATGTCAGCCCAAACGGTGGAGACATCGTTCTGCCCGTAAGCTCACCGCTGGGGTGGGTTTATCATTACCTTAATGGCAGCCACGGGAGGTCAATCGGCGGGAGAAACCAGGCATGGATGTCGCTCCCGGAGAACATCAGGCGTGTCATTATTTACACCGAGTTCCCGGAGATGAGAATCCTGGACCGCTTTGTTGAGAAGGACCGGGCGAAAGTGCTTCAGGTGAGCAAGTGGGACAATGTCATTGACCTCCTTAAGAAATCACATGGTGCCAATGCCAGGGTGGCCGTCTTTACTGATGGCACCATACAGATATCCGGATAATATGAAAGGCTTTTCCTTACTAGCCGGGCACACACGGATGGGTATGTCACGTTAGTAAATAGGTGGCGATTGCCACTTCATAATAATAGGGGAAAGTTCTGACTCACTGGCAGGTTTTTAGCCGAATGGCCATTTTCCTGGCCCCCTTCCAGGATGGCTGTTTCAATAACATCATACTTTTTGCTCCAGAGTGGCTTAGAAGTCAGTGAAAATAGTAGGATTTGAAACCTCTGGTTTCAAATATGTGGGTCTTCCAATCGGCGTACCGTATGAATCTTGCAGTGTGAACAAATGGAAAGGAAACCGATGAAACAACAAAAAGAGACAAGACCAAGAGTGATTGCGGCCAAAGAAGTAAGCCAACTAATTAAGGATGGGGTCACCGTTACTCCGTGCGGGGTAGGGGGCACGATGGTCTCGGACATTACTCTCGCCTCCATAGAAGCCAGCTTCCTGGCTACCGGACATCCCCGGGACCTGACACTGGTTTATCCCTGTCCTTTCGGCCACCCGGAGGGGGATGGACTTGACCGTTTCGCTCACGAGGGAATGCTACGAAGGGTTATCGGCAGTTCCTATCACAGCGGCTACGTTCAACCCAAACTGTGTGCTCTGGTACGGGAGAACCGGATTGAGGGTTATGTTTTACCACTGGGTGTATTTTACAAGCTGATTCGAGATATTTCTGCCGGTTTGCCCGGTACTTTTTCCTACGTTGGCCTGGGAACAATCATCGACCCGCGCTATGGTGGCGGCAAGCTCAATGCAATGACTAAAGAAGACATTGTAGAACTGGTCAACGTTCAGGGACGGGAGATGCTTTTCTATAAAGGATTTCCCATCGATGTCGCCATCATCCACGGGACGACGGCTGACGAAGACGGTAACATAAGCCTGGAAGAGGAACCGCTTACATTAGAACCCCTCCATCAGGCTATGGCCGTTCATAACCACGGCGGCATCGTTATCTGTCAGGTAAAGCGTCTGGCGGCCAGGGGCAGCCTGAATCCACGCACAGTCGAGGTACCCGGGATTTTAGTCGACTATATTGTCGTCGACCCCAACCAGCGCCAGCAGACGCATCTGCCCGCCTATGACCCGGCTATCTCCGGAGAAATCCGCGTTCCTGAGCCTCCCCTCAAGCCACAACCGCTGGATGAAGAAAAGGTAATTTGTCGCCGGGCATTAATGCAGCTTTCCCCGGGTACGGTGCTGAACCTGGGGGCAGGCATGCCGGTTAGAAGGGTTGCCCTGGTCGCCCGGGAAGAGGGTGTTGCCCAACACATTCACATCTCGGTGGAACACGGTGCTCTGGGTGGCCTTAACCTTAGTGGCTCCGCTCATGTCAACCCAACGTCTCTCCTCACAGCCTGCGATATTATGGACGTGTATCATGGCGGAGGACTGGACTGGTCTTTCTTAGGCTTTATGGAGGTAGACCGGTTAGGCAATGTAAACCTGGGGCGTTTGGGCAATATTACCGAAGGCCCGGGGGGTTGTATTGACATCTCAGCCTCAACTAAGAGAGTCGCCTTTATCAGCACTTTCACCTACGGAGGTCTAAAGGTAGAAGTCGGCGGAGGGAAACTCCGCATCATTACCGAGGGGAAAACCAGGAAATTTGTGAGGAAAGTGCAAGGTATTTTCTATAACAGCGAATACGGTAAACAGAAAGGTCAGCAAATCAGGTATATTACCGAACGAGCTGTTTTTGAGTTGCGAGATGAAGGCATCGCTCTCATTGAGGTAGCCCCGGGCATAGACCTGGAAAAAGATGTCTTTGGCCAGATGGAGTTCAGGCCCATCATCGCCAAAGACTTAAAGGAAATGAGCCCGGACATATTTCGAGAGCCGCGTCTCGGCATTGTTGAGAGATACTGGGAATAAGCTTAAATATTCTTCCGGTAGTAGACTATGAGTCGGGAGGTAAAGAAAAATGCTCATTCTGGATAAGGCTAAATGGTATGACGGGGCTGATGTGGTGGTGGTCGGGTATGGGGGTGGTGGCGGAGTGGCCGCAGTCGCCGCCCATGATGCCGGAGCCGATGTCCTGATTCTGGAAAAACAGCCTGCCGACACACATGTCAACTCCACCACGACGGCCGGGGGGATGTTTATCAGTCCGCCGGATGCTAGGGAAACTGAGGACTACCTGCGCGCCATGGCCAATGTCGATAAGGACATGTTCTGGACCGACCCGGAAATCATCAAGGTCTGGGCGGAATATAGCTGTCAGAACAAAGCATGGGTAGAAAAGATGGGAGGTAAAGTTACACTCGCGTCAGGATTGGTGGGACTGCATCGAGAGATACCGGGCTACGAGCATATCAGGGCTTACGGTTTTTCGGGAGGAGGGCGTGGCTTTATGGCTTTCTTCAAAAAGCTGGCCAGCGAACGTAAGATAAAGACTTTGTATGGCATTAAGGCCAGGAGGCTCATCACTAACCAGCAAGGCGAAGTCATCGGCGTGACCGCCCAAAAAGAGGATGGGGCGGAGATAAACATTAAGGCAGCACGGGCGGTCATCCTGGCCTCCGGCGGCTTTGAGTTTAACGAAACCATGAAGCTCCAATTTCTCCGCTGCTATCCCCTCCATTTTACCGGCAGTGTTGCCAGCACGGGGGATGGAGTGAGGATGGCGATGGGCGTTGGGGCTGACCTGTGGCACATGAACTGCGTTACCGCCTCATTTGCCATGAAATTCCCTGAGGTGCCTGTCGCTATTCGTGCGCAACTGCGCCCTGGAGAGCGTGAAGAGGGCACGCATGACAACGAGCGTTTCGCCGATACCAGAACGATAAAACCGGTTTGTGGTTATATCGTGGTGGATAAGAATGGACGGCGCTTCACTAATGAGAATTTCAAAGAGCATCACATCAGCTATGAGCTAGCGATGTACGATAGCCGTAGTCTTAGCTTTCCACGTATCCCTGCCTACTGGATTATGGACCAAAGAAGGATTGAAGACAGTCCGCTAGCAAGGGCTGGCGGTGGTGCCGCTAACTTTTACAAGTGGAGCAGAGACAACAAAACAGAGCTTGCTAAAGGCTGGATAAGCAGTGCCGATGACATTAATGAACTAGGCCGGAAGCTCGGCATAGAAGCTGGGAACCTGGTCAAGACTATCAGAGACTATAACAGCTATTGCCATAATGGCACTGACCCCGAGTTCCGCCGTCGGCCGCAAAGTCTGATTCCTCTGGACACCCCGCCTTACTACGCCGTAAAACTTTGGCCAGGGGGCTCGGCTACCCAGGGCGGCCCCCGCCGTAACCACAAGGCACAGGTAATAGGTGTCGAGGGTAATCCCATCCCTGGTCTGTATGCCTCTGGAGAGCTAGGGTCGGTGATTGGTATGCTCTATACCGGAGCCGCTAATCTGGCGGAATGCATATCTTTTGGCCGGATTGCCGGTGAGTATGCCGCAAGGGAAAAATCTCGCTCAATAACTTGAAACGGCCTGGCGAAGACCATCTAACTTTGCCGCGGCATGCCTGTTTTGTGCGCCACAAGGGAAACAGATTCCCCGCAATTTATTAGCTAATAGCCAATAATCTCCGAGCTGAAGAAAGACAAGAAGAAACCTCCCGGTGCTGGCAGGTCTTGATTGGGAAGCTGTGCTCTCGGATGATATTGGCAGGCGTTACAAAACGATGAAGTGGTTGTAGTACCGCATTTTGACTTGATTATTTAAACAGAGCAGATAACCAGAGAATACAGGTTCTGCTACGGGTTGACATTCCGGACTGTAAGTATTATCGTGGTTGTATTCCGCGTTACCCGAATACCAGAAATATCCAATTGGGAGATGTACACTACTCAATAACCTGTTATTTATTAGCTTGGTGAAAAGAGAAAAATCAGTTTAGACATCGTATTGCATTGGTGACCCAACTCTTGGAAATAGAAAGCTAAGGAGGAAGAGATGCAAGTACCAAAGCAAGCTAAGTCACTGATTATGTTAGGGTTGGTTTTCGTCTTAGCTCTGGCTGGCTGCGCCAGGGCAGCACCAACACCCACACCGACACCCACGCCAGTGCCAACGCCTGCACCGTCACCTGCACCAACACCGCAACCGGCACCCACTCCTGCTCCTGCCCCGGCCGGACCCTACGGGGAGCTAAGGGTGGCATTGGCTACCTTCGGTAATGAGCTGTTTGAGCCGGTAAAAGACGGCATCTCCAATCTGGGACCACCGATACTGGAGTCCCTGGTGGCGCTAGATGGAGCGAAGCTAAAACCACGGATAGCCGACAAGTGGGAGATGGCCCCTGATAACCTCTCGTGGACTTTTTATATCCATAAAGGCATAAAGTTCCATAATGGCGAGGAGCTTAATGCTGCCGATGTCAAGTTCAGCTTAGAGCGGCAAATCTCGTCGGAGGCTCGTTACCGGGACCTGCCGGAAGCCCTCGAACGTGTAGAGCTGGTGGATGATTACACACTGCGCCTGTACACCAAAGGACCACAGTCTTACCTCCCCTACCTGCTGGGTTTTTATAGCCCCCGTCAGGGTTGGGTGATGCCGAAGGACTATCGCGAGAAAAATGGTGTCGACTATTTTAACCTTCATCCGGTAGGCTCCGGCCCCTGGCAGTTTGTCCGTCGCGTCCCCGGAGACATGGTTGAGTATGAAGCTGTCAGTAACCACTGGCGGCAGGTTCCCGGCTTCAAGAAGCTGATACAGATAAAAGTGCCGGAGGAAAATACCAGAATAGCCATGTTGAAGACTGGAGCAATAGATGTAACTGACGTCGGTATAGAGGGTGCCCAGGACATGCAAAGTCTCGGTTTCAGGGTAGTTACCCTCGTCGGGAGCAATGCCTATGTCGCCTTATATGGCACCTATGACCCCCGTGGAGCTACCCTGCCTACAGCCAATATCAAGGTGCGCCAGGCACTTTGTTTAGCCATCAACCGGGATGAAATTAACAAGAGCTTTTTCTACGGTCTGGCCAAACCGGCCTCACCACCGTGGGTCTGGGAAGGTTCATCGGATATTGATTACCCGGCCATGATGGCGTATTCCGCCAAAATCTACCGTTATGACCCGGATGAAGCCAAGAAACTGCTTAAAGAGGCGGGCTATGGTGACGGTTTCAAACTCAAAATGTTTTCCTGGGCGGCCAGTGATGCTCCCTATTTACCCAAGCTCGCTGAGATTCTACAGGCATACTGGGGACAGATAGGGGTCAAAGCTGAGATAGTCCCTACCGATTCGGGAACATTTCAACCGATGCGCCGGGGCGGACCTCCGCCTGAGCGGGCGCCGGTGGATGCGCTTGTCGGGCAGGCATCACCTGGTTCTGCCTCAAATGAGTTCAATCTCCAGGCCCGGCTCCGCCTTGGCTTTGTCAAAGGTGGGTCTGCCCAGCTGACTTATCCCGGAATCCCTGAGCTGGAAAAGCTTATCCTGGGAGCTGCTGGCGAGACGAATCCAGCGAAGAGGAAGGATATGCTGGAGCAAGCGACTAGAATGGCTACAGAAACCTATACCTTCCTGTCAATCGCCAATGTTCCCTACCTGGCAGTCATGGGACCCGCCGTGGATATAAAATGGAACACACCGAGTGATTCCATACCGGTATACGTCGAAACGGCTACACATCGGAGTAAATGACAAAACCGGTGAGCTGCCGAATCGAAATTAGAAGAAGCGCGAGGTAGAGAATGGCAACGATTGACCAGGCTTTATCCGGAATGAAAGTCCTGGATTTGACTCACTATATCGCTGGCCCCTTCTGTACCAAGCTACTGGCCGATTATGGTGCCGATGTCATCAAAATCGAAAGGCCGGGGAATGGCGACGGCGCCCGGCATGTTGGGCCATTCCCCGGCGATATACCCGACCCTGAAAAAAGCGGCCTGTTCTTATATCTGAATACGAATAAGCGCAGCATTACCCTTAACCTGAAGACACAGACAGGCGTGGATATTCTAAAAAAGCTGGTCAAGCAGGCGGATATCCTGGTGGAGAGCTTTAGCCCTGGGGTAATGTCTGGGCTCGGGTTGGACTACCAGACACTGAAGCAGATAAAACCCCAGTTGGTAATGACTTCGCTCTCCAATTTCGGTCAGTCAGGGCCGTATCGAGACTGGAAAGCTACTGAAATCACTCTCTACGCTCTCTCAGGACAAATGTACAAGCTGGGAGATTCAGCCCGCGAGCCGTTAAAGCACGCCCTCAATGTCACTCAATACTATGCCGGCAAAATTGCCAGCCTGGTCACTCTGGCTGCCGCCTTGAGGGCAGGAGACAAAAGCCTTGGGGAATACATTGACACTTCAATCTTCGAAATACTGGTCTGCGACATCGATAATGCGATTGTCGACTATGATTATGGCGGGGGGAAAAGCACCAGAAGAATTAGCAAGGACCGCCCTTTTCCTCCTTTCGGGGGATTCCCCGTCAAAGATGGCTATGTTGCTTTTCAAGGTGCGGAGCGCTGGATGCCGCGCCTCTTTGCCATGATAGGGAAGCCAGAATTGAAGGACGACCCGCGATTCTCTAAGCCGGCGAACCGGAAAAAGCATGAGGCTGAGCTAAATGAATTGCTTTTTTCATGGCTGCTTGACCATACCAAGCAGGAGGTTTTTGAAGCAGGAGGTAATGCCCGGCACCCGGTGGCACCGGTATTCAATACCGAGGATTTAGTCAAAGACTCCCATTATGCGGAGCGCGGGACGTTTATTGAGATTGAGCATCCGGTAGCAGGCACGCTGACCTACCCCGGAGCCCCATTTAAAATGTCAGAGGCAGGGTTTGCTATCAGAAGGCCGGCACCCCTTTTAGGGGAGCATAATGAGGAGATTTACGGAGGGCTGGGGTATTCAGCAAAAGACCTTGCCATCCTGAGAAGCTGCGGCGTAATCTGAGCATTTTTGAGGGGATAGTACTGATGCAGAGCGGTTTTCTCCTTGCTGATGTAAGAGTGGTTGAGATTGGTGAAGGGCGGGTCGGACCTGGCGCCGGTCTGCTGCTGGCTGACCTGGGGGCTGAGGTCATCAAGGTGGAATCGATTACCAGGGTGGACCATACCAGAGTCTCAACATTGCCGGTGACTGCGGCGAGTAGCAAGCCCTGGGAATGTAGCCCCGGTTTCATGATTCGCAACCATGGTAAACTCGGCATAACCCTTGATTTGGCGAAACCGAAAGGGCGGCAAGCCTTTATGCGCTTGATAAAGGTTAGCGACATTTTTTTCTCGAATGAGGCAGTGGGCGTCGCCGAAAAACTGGGTATTACCTATGAAGACCTGGTTAAAGTGAACCCCCAGATTGTTTACCTGTCCTCTACCGGCTTTGGCCGCGCCGGTGCTTATGCCAAGCATGTCGCCATGGGCGGTAGCATCGATGCCGCCGCCGGTCTCTTCGGGTTACGCGACTACGGCGATGGGGATGGCCGAGCGGTCAGTCCCAATACCCACTGCGATTCTATCGCCGCCGCTACCAACGCCTTTGCCATCCTCGTCGGTCTTTATCATCGGAAAAAGACGGGGAGAGGGACATTTCTAGATGCCTCTATGGTTGAGCCAAGCATTTCACACATTGGCGAGGCAATCATGGACTACTCAATGAACCGGCGGATATGGCACTCATTGGGTAACAGGGATATTGCCCGGAGCCCGCAAGGCTGCTATCGGTGTGAGGGGGAAGATGAATGGGTTACCTTGTCAGTATCGTCCGACGAAGAATGGCAGCGGTTAACCGTGGTGATGGATAAGCCGCAATTAGCCCGGTACGAACGATTTGTTAACGTCCTGGACAGGCTGAGAAATCAGGACGAACTGGATAAATTAATCGGAGCCTGGACTATCCAACATCGCAAGTTCGAGGTCACGCATTTGCTGCAACAGGCGGGTATCGCCGCCGGTGCGGTATCAAATAATGCTGATATTTATGCCGACCCCCACGTCAAAGAGCGCGGTTTGCTGGAAGTGATTGAGCATCCCGAAGCGGGGTCACATACTTATGCCAGCAGACTCTGGAAACTGGCTGAGACCGAAGTACCAAAACGCACCCATGCCCCAACCCTGGGAGAGCACAACGACTATGTTCTGAGACAAATTGCGGGATTGACGCCGGAAGAGATGGCGGAACTGGAGCAGGAAAAGATTATCGGCACAACCCCGCTTGTTCCACCACAACGCTAAGCCATGGGATTATTCTAAACAGGTTGAAGGTTGCATTGACGATAGGCTGGATAAAAATGATTACGACGCTACCACCTGTTTACGGGAGGGATGGCCAGAATGTCTACGGCATACATGAGATACCTGGAAAATGCGATTACTAAGTATCAACGGCGCATTAAGAGCATCAAGGACAATCCTGACCCGACTAAGTTGAAATCTAACCTGATGCTCTACGAAATGGAGCTTGAGGACGCCATCGGGCAGTTGGAAGACCACAAAGCCGGGAAACCGTTTGCCTATGGCGGGTATCCCAGGTATCTGCTACGGTCGATGGGATTCAGTCATGGCGGAGGGCATGGAGCCGCCGACCGGACGGCGCAAGGGGAGGGGAGTACCCGCTATCTGGATAGTCTACGGAATGGTGGTTGGCCGGAGTTGGCCTGTGACCGCACCGTGGTTGCCATTCTACTGGTTACCTCCGGAGATTTTCCCAAGCCCAGTTTCGTTTCTATTTGTAACGAAAGCTGTGAATTTGCCAGCCATAACGGGCAGGCGTTGGCACAGTTGTTCCATGCTCCATATTTCGTGGTGGACGTGGGTAATGATGCCAACGATGAGAACCTGAGGTATATCACCGACCAACTAGGTGAGATGGTTGAGTATGTCCAGGCTAAAGTGCCCGGTGTGAAGTATGACGAGGACAAGCTACTGGAACTACAGCACTACGACCGTGAGGGGAGTAAGATTCTCAAGGAGATATATGAGTTCCGCAAGCGCCGCCCCAGTCCGGTCAACCCAAGGGACGCTCAGCGGGAACAAGGGCCGAGGGCGGTACACGGGGAACGAGGTCTGGCGTACATGAAAGCCCAACGGGACGAGCTTTTCGAACGGGTTGAGAAAGGCCATGGGGTGATGCCGGAAGAGAAGGTGAGGCTGCTTTGGACTACAGTCGGCATCAATTACGATGAAAGTATCTACAAGTGGCTGGAAGAACAGGGCGTTGCCATTTACTATATTACGGGAAACCACGCTCGTACCTTAGGCCTCACGGTAGGATTTTACGGTGACCCCTGGCACGGGCGCAAGCTTACACCACTGGAGGAGGAAGCCCGGTGTCTCTTCTACAATTCCTGGAACGGACGGGGACAGAGATTAATTGATGATTTTACGTATATCGCTAAGGACCAGGGAGTAGATGGAACGGTATATGTGCTACAGCCGGGGTGTATCTCCGTACTCGGTGCGCGCAAACTCGTTGCCGATGCCATGGCAACAGCCGGGATACCAACTTTAAGCATGGAGATTCGAGGTATCTTCAAAGAGGGTTACAGCCAGAAGGACGTTAAGGCAAAACTGTCTGACTTCATTGAGCTATGTTTGGCCAGAAAGCAAACAACCGGATAGACAGCGTGTTTGGCACAAAATGCCTGGTCTATCTAAACTTAGTGGTGGATGACAAAACCGACAGGGAGGAGATAATGAATTACTTAGAAGCTGAAGTCGCCAAGTACGAGCGGAGAGTGAAACGGATTAGAGAAAATCCGGACGCAACCAAGCTCAAGTCTAACGTGCTTCTCTATGAGATGTTTCTGGATTACCGCAAGCAGACACTGAAGGACTGGCAGGACGGGGTACCCTTCGCTTATTTGTCCGGCGGGAGCGTTTATAACCACCTTTTTCGGGCGATGGGCTTCCGTACTATTCACCTGCCGAACACAGCGGATAGAGCAGTCAGTGATGCTGCCAGGTACCTGGAGATATCCCGGCAGCGCGGCTACCCCGATAACACCTGTGACCGCATCCAGGTTTACCTCGGCCTTACCATGAGTGGTGAGCTACCCCGGCCCAGCTTCTTGTTCTACTATGGTGGCGAATGCCTGCCGCTGACCTATGGAGGCCGGTGGCTGGCGGAGGAGTTTAAAGTTCCGTCTTACTGTCTTGACTATCCTCTTGAGAATAGTGGTCATGAAGGATACCAGCATGTGCTCAAGCAGTACCGGGAGATGATTAGCCTTTGCGAAAGCGAAGTACCCGGGATAAAGTTTGATGAAGCCAAACTCGCCGATTATCAGCGCAAGGCCGATATGATTCATAGTTTTAACCAGGAAATCTTTGAGTTGAAGAAACGGGTACCATGCCCGCTTTCCGGTAGAGATGCTCTGCGCCGGCCCAGTGTGGAGCTCTGTGATGACCCGCGCTATCCCGAGTACTTTCAGCTCTGCCGGGACGAGATGATGGCCAAGGCGGAAAAAGGCACGGGTGGTCTCGCCCAGGAGAAAGCACGCGTGATATGGGTCGTCAGTGCTCCCTTCTACGCTGACCCTTTCAGCTTTTTGGAGAGCCGAGGCGTGGCCGTGCCGGTTTATGATGCTGGTATGGGTAGCGGTGACCAGAGAGAGTATGTCTCACCGTATGACGAAAAGAGATATGGCCGGCGGCTCAGCCCGCTGGAGTACATGGCCAGTATGGTGGCCGAGCGCTCAGAAGGCCGGACGCCAGATTCGAAGTCAAAGCGTATCATTAAGTGCTGCCGCGAGCTGCACCTCGATGGCATTATCTACTTCATGCTCTCCGGTTGTATGCCTGAGATAGGCTGTGGCCGGATTGTTGCCGACAGGGCGGAAGAGGAGCTTGGTATCCCTACCCTCCTCATCGACGGCTATTGTCTTGATTCGGCAAAGTATAACCAGACGGACTTTGAGAGCAAGCTGGATGCTTTCGTCAGTGTGTTGCTTGCCCGGAAAGGAATCCCGGCCTGACCGGTGCTCCAGGTAGTGATGGCTAAGGGGCGCTTCTGCTCCCTTACCCTCGCTGCAATGACTTTATCTGTCTGACCGGAGGAGCCCATTTTGTCCGGTGTAGAGGAAAGCCCGGCTGCACGGAGCGGTCATTAAGTTCGAATTGTGGTCAGATAGTGATTTGAGGCAATTGGCAATCTTGCGCGGGTGAATATTTCTTCTCACCAAGGAGGTGTTCCATGGCAGAACAGGCATTAGAAGGGGTAAACGTGCTGGATTTAAGCGAAGGTATCGCTGGCCCCTATTGTACCCGGCTGCTGGGTAATGTTGGAGCTAAGGTCATCAAAATAGAGAGACCAGGCGATGGTGATAAATCCAGGAAAGTAGGGCCTTTCCCAAGAGATATCCCCCATCCGGAAAAGAGTGCCCTTTTTCTACACCTGAATATTAATAAGAAAGGCATCACCCTGAACCTGGAGACAGCCGCAGGGAGAAAGATACTTAAGGAGCTGGTGAAAAGGGCAGATATATTGGTCGAGAGCTTCAAGCCCGGACAAATGGTAGATTGGGGGTTGGATTATGAAAGCCTAGAGAAAATTAATCCCAGATTGGTGATGACCTCCGTCACTCCCTTTGGACAAACCGGACCTTACCGACATTTCAAATCTAGCTCCGCAGTGCTGGATGCCCTGGGTGGACACACGTTTATCGGGGGAGAACCTGACAGAGAGCCTTTGAGAAATTACGAGGGTTTACCTGAGTATGTTGGCGGAACGTTTGCCACGATAGCTACCATGGGAGCACTCTTCTACAGTGGCGATACAGGTCAGGGACAATATGTTGATATTTCGGTGGTTCAGGGTGTAGCAGTGCTGGACTCTCACCGCATGAGCCGCTGGACCCACCTGGGAAGTATTATGCAAAGAGAGGGTGGTTTTGGTGGCTGGCCCGGGAAAATCTACCAATGTCGTGATGGCCTGGTTTGCCTGGCTGGTATTGGCCCAGCGAGGACATTGAAGGCGATGCATAGTGTAATGGGTATCCCCCAACTACTCGATCCGAAATATAGCACTGAAGTGCAAAGGGATGAGTTGCGGGAAGAGCTGGACGCTATTATACAACCCTGGCTGATGGAGCATGATAAATACGATATCTTTAACGCCTTGCAACAGGCAAGATGCCAGGCTGCCGTATGCACCTCAGCCGAAGACCTGCTGAAAGACCCCGGTTGTGATGCCCGGGGTTTTTGGGTAGAGCTAGACCACCCTGAAGCTGGCAGGCTGGCCTACCCGGGGCCATTCGCCCATATGTCGGAAACAGAATGGCAAATGAGCCGCGCCCCGCTGCTCGGTGAACATAATGAGGAGATATATCACGGTGAGCTAGGTTATACACCGCAGGAGTTAACCCGACTGAGGCAGAATGGTGTTATCTAAAAGGCATATAGTTCTGGATTATAAGGAGGTTTGCCAATGGAAAGGCTACCACTGACCGGGATAAGGGTTATCGCTTGCTCGTTCGCCACCGCCGGCCCGTTTAATACGCAGATGCTGGCCAATTTAGGAGCGGAAGTGATAAAGATAGAACATCACCTGGCAAGAGGACCGGCCAAGCCATCAGGCCAGTTATCAACAGGGCCACGTTATCCGGATGGAATCCCGGGAGATAGTCCATGGAACCGTAGCGGGCGTGTTAACGAGAAGATACTCGGTAAACTTAGCGTATGTTTGGATTTAGATAATCCAAAAGGGAAAGAAATCTTTCTCAAGCTGGTTAAGATAAGCGATGTCGTGCAAGATAATTACAGCACTCGTGTCATGGGCAACTTTGGGCTTGATTATCCCGTTCTCAAAGAGGTTAACCCCCGGATTATCATGGTTCGTCAGCCTGGCTTTGGCACTACCGGGCCGTATAAGGATTACGTTGCCGGAGGTTGTCCTACCGAGGTTCATGGTGGTTTGTCCTTCTATATGGGCTACCATGGTGGCAAGTCAATGCGTGCGGGGAGTTGCATTGTAGACCCCTGGACCGGGATACACCTTTCTTACCTTGTCATGGCAGCATTATGGCAGAGACGCCGGACTGGCAAAGGTCAATTCATCGATAGTTCACAGAATGAATGTATGACCATGGCATTGGGAGATAGGGTGCTGGGGTATCAAATGAAATCAAGCAGTTGGCCTGACCGCTTTGGTAATCGCCATTATTCGATGGTACCCCACGGGTGCTATCCCTGTAAGGGGAAAGATAAATGGATTACCATCGCTGTAGCCTCTGACGAGGAATGGACGGCACTATGTCAGGTCATGGGTAATCCACTTTGGACAAAAGAGGAGCGGTTCAGCAATCAATTGGGGAGATTCGAAAACCAGGATGAGCTGGACCATCGCATCGGAGAATGGACAGCCCAACACAACCATATCGGGCTAATGCATACCCTGCAAAACCAGGGAGTTACTGCTGGTGCCGTGCTCGACCAAAGTGAACTGGTCAACGACCCACAATGCCAAGAGAGAGACTACTATGTTGAAATCGACCATCCGGAAACAGGAGTCCGCGCCTATCAGGCTCCCCCCTGGAAGATGTCCAAAACACCACGACGCGAATTTAAACCGGCGCCGCTGCTGGGTGAACACAATAAATACGTCCTTGGTGAGCTTCTTGGTATATCAGAGCGGGAGATAGCTGAGCTACAGGAGGAAAAGGTAATAAGTGATCGACCACTTGCCTAGCTTAGCCCCTCCTGAGCAGGAGAAGGAGAGTAAGAGGATGAGGTCACCTCTAAGTGGTAAAGGCTCTGAGGCAGTCTTTTGCCGGGTAACTAACCGGACAGGACACTAGCTACGCAGCAATATATCCTTAACCTGCCCGGCCAAAACCTCACTTTCGGCATCTCCGGTGACAAGCTGGATGCCTTTTGCCGATGATACTCCTAACCCCAGCTCCACCGCCCGCGCAATCTGGTCCTGTTCAAAAACATACCCACGGCTGACCTCCGGAGTTGTCCCCAGAAGACGGAGAATGGCTACTCCCGTGGCATCGATGGCCACACGGTCAGTGCCAGCCAGCATTATACCGGCATTTACCCGGGTACCCCGAGCGGGGCCACCATTAACAAAGGCTTCCACTCCGTCCAGGACCACCAGGTCGGGCGAATAAGCCGTATTAATCTCGGCAATCATTTGCCGCTGGTACGGTGAAGAGTGAAGCTCCCCCATGTAGGGGTGACCGGTGCGTACCACCAGACCCACGGCGTTCTTCAAGGAGAGGGTGAAATGGCCCCCATAAGCGTGGGTCTTGAGACAACAGGTCTGGACAATTGACTCCGCCTCAAGGTAAATCCGCGGAAAAAGAAAACCCTGGCTCCAGTGACTCTCCTTGGGCGTGAAATGAATCCAGCCTTCGGGGGACATCTCCTCAAGGTTGAGAATACCGAAGCCCAACTCCTTTGCCAGATTGAGGACGCCCTTTTTTTCCATGACCACCCGCGTGCTATCTCCGGGGCCACTGCGTTCGCTCACGGTAATTTTTTTTGCCCCTTTCTGTTGCAGCGCTGTAATCAAAGCCCGCAGGGTATCGATATGCGTCGAACCCGGCGCCGGGTCAGCCGAGTTAAAGTTAGGCTTGAGAACAATGCTTTTGCTTTTAAAGGACTTCAACTCGAGAAGATTGATGGCTTGCCTGACACCCTCATCCCGGTTCATCGTACGTACCAGTGCTACTTTGGTCATACCAGCCTCCTCTGTTTGGAGTGATGGCACCATTATAGCGGGATGAGGCAATCCAAACAAGCACCAATGCAGTATCTCAATAATAGCTTACCATACAACCGGTTCGTCCTGAGTCAGTCGAAGGACGGTTTGTAAACCTGTTTCTGAGACATACGCTGGCCAGTTCAGGGTTCTGTTTACATTTTTTCGATTTATCATTGCGAAGCGGGTAACGCCAGAGGTTGCCACAGGGTCGCCATTTCCTCTCGAAGTGATGCATTTTACATACCAATCAGGGCTAATATCATCAAAAGAGCCTATTGACAAAGCAGAGACATTTACTTATCATTTGGCTACTTCTGGTAACATTTGACTACTGCTCTTATCAATAGTTTAGATAGACGGATTGAAAATCTAACGTAGTAAGATTACAGGTAAGCCGGCTGATTTATTCCCCGCCAAAAACTACCGCTATTAAAAAGACACAAAAGGAGGCCACACAGTGAACTGGCGAAAAAAGTTATTACGGAAATCCTTGGCTATTCTTCTCGTCGCAATGCTTCTTTCGTCAGCACCCGGGCTGACAGCGATTACCGGCAAGGTAAATGCTCAGGAATCATCAACCGGCGGGACGCTCCCAAGTATCGCCACTGTTTCTTACCCCTTCTCCGATGATGTTGACAACATCGCTATCAATAACTGGCTGGCAGATTCTCCCTGGTCGAGAACCGGCATTGATAGTCATAGCGGGAATACCAGTTGGACGGATAGCCCGGGAGATTACTACGCCAACAACCGTGACATATCACTGACCCTGGTAAGTCCGCTCAACCTCTCTTCTGCCACCAAGCCCTATCTGAAGTTCTGGCACCGCTACCAGCTTGAGGCCGGATTTGATTTTGCCTACGTTGAAATATCAACCGATGGCGGCACCAACTGGCTACCTCCGCTGGCCACCTATTCCGGTACGGTGACTACCCCTTATAACGGCATGAAACTATCGGCGAAGCCAGCGGGGCCGGAAACTCCAGCTGCCATCGCTAATGAACCGTGGCTTATCGAGCAAATCAATCTCACCAGCTATGCCGGACAGGCCAACGTGAAAATTCGCTTCCGTATAGTCACCGATGGCAGCCGGGTTCAGGACGGCTGGTATCTTGATGACATTACCATCGCTGAGCTTCCGACCGCAGTCACTCTTTCTCCCATCATCAGTCCTACCCGCACCTCGGTTAACCTGACCTGGTCACAGAATAATGATCCCGGTTTTCGTAGCTATGCCATCTACCGGAGCCTGGCTCCCGGCACCAATCTCCGCAGTACCCTGGTCAATATCACCTCCAATCAATCAGCTACATCATTCACCGACACCGGACTGGCAACTAAAACCACCTACTATTACCGGATTTATGTCGTCAGCTCTTTTGAGATTTATAACGCCAGTAACGAGCAAAATGTTACAACTCTGGCCGGGGTGGATTATCCCTTCTTTGACAACCTGGAAGCTGGACCTAACAACTGGCTTGCCGAACCCGGCGGCGTCTGGACACTGGTCACACCGGACTCAGCCCACAGCGGGACGAAGGCATGGACGGAGAGTCCCTCCGGCGACTACAACAATAACGTGAATGCTACTATTACCCTGGCGGATAGTCTCCGGATAAATCCTCTCTCCCAGATTATCTTCTGGCACCGTCTCGATATCGCCTCCGGTGACAATGCCTCGGTCGAGGTACTAACAGAAAATGCCACCGCCTGGACGACACTGGCTTCCTTCACCAACCGCAAGATAGCATCCTGGACAAGAGAGCAAATCTCCCTCGGCACGTCCACCGGCAATGCCCGTGTGCGCTTCCGCATGACTACCGATGCTTCCGGAACCGCTGACGGCTGGCTCATTGATGATATCGGTATTGCGGATATACCGGCGGCGGTTACCTTGAGTGCTCCTGTACCGCAGCCGGCACCCAATGTCGATAAGATGCTGCTCACCTGGACGCAGAGCACCGATGTCTATTTCCAAAGCTACCGGATTTACCGTGGTAACCAGGCAGGAATCGACCTCACTGATACGCTGGTGGCAACGGTAACCACCCAGACAACGACCAGCTACATGGATTCCGGGCTTCTCCCCAACACAGTTTACTACTACAAAATATATGTCGTAAATCCTTCCCAGGTGTATAACGGCGGCAATGAGCTAAGTGCCACCACCCTGGCACCCGGCGGGATGCTCGGTTTCCCCTTCTCTGATGACATGGAAACCGGCCCCGGTAGATGGGTGGCTCAATCACCCTGGGAATTGACCCAGGAATCAGTCCATAGCGGCAACTTCTCCTGGACTGACAGCCCGGCCAGCAACTATGCCAACAACATGAACACATCTCTCCAGCTAACTATCAATCTCGGCGGTGCCACTATGCCCATCCTGGAGTTCTGGCAGAGATACAGCCTGCAGGAAAACAGCGACTTCGGCTACATCGAGGCATCAACCGACAGGGGCGCTACCTGGTCTCGCATCTACTTCGTTACCGGCAACAGTGCCGACTGGCTTTACGAGAAGGTAGACCTGGGCACCTATGCCGGTGTTGCCGAGGTCGTCCTCCGCTTCCGTTTTGCCTCCGATGCCAGCGGCGTGGCTGACGGCTGGTACATCGATGATGTCATCCTGAGAGAGACCGCCGTGGCTATCCCCTACCCCTTCTTCGATAACCTGGATAGCGGCGAGGTCAACTGGGTATCCGGAGCGTGGACGCTGGTCAGCCCGGGACATACTACCCCCAACACCTTTACCGATAGCCCCCGCGGCCCCTACATCCTCGATAACTGGATGGAGCTGGTGCTCGCCGGGACGCTTGATTTTCGTAATGCTACCCGGCCGCAGTTGACCTTCTGGCACAAGTATGACTTAATCGACCGCGTCCAGAGTTATTATGTCAACGAGCATGACTATGCCCGGGTCTACGTTTCCAACTACTACGGCCGGCCCGGCACCTGGCAGCAGGTGGCTTATTACACCGGCACCCAGGCAGAGTGGACCCAGGTACAGATTGACCTCACCAGCTTTTCCGGCCTGAATGCGGTGCGCGTCAAGTTCGTTCTTGATGACAACCGTGATACGGATGGCTACTCCGGTGAGAACAACGCCCAGAGCGATGGCTGGTATGTTGATGATATCAGGGTACAGGACGCACCGCGTGATGTCGTCCTTTCCAAGCCGGCTGCGGTGACCATGCACAGCGCCAACCTGACCTGGGCGAAGAACACCGACGCCAACTTTGCCCGCTACGAGATATACCGCAACAAGAATGCTGCGGTGACACGAACCAGCACGCTCGTTGCCAGTATCGAAGACCAGAATACCACCAATTTTACGGACAACTACACCATTCTCCAGCCGGACAACTACCGCTATCGAATCTTTGTCGTTGACCAGTTGAACCGGCTCAGTGTCGGCAGCAACGAGGTTACCGCCGTCTATAATGTGCCGAGAGTCAGCTATCCCTTCTTCGATAACACGGAGAACGGCACGGCTAGCTGGGAGTGGAGCTCACCATGGGGGCAGACAGGCGCTTTTGCCTACAGCGGCAACACCTCATGGACGGATAGCCCGGTCGGCGCTTATACCAATAATGCCGATACCGCCCTGACGACGAGCATTAACCTGGGGCTGGCTAACTCTCCGGTGCTCACTTTCTGGCACCGCTACAGCCTGGAGCAGAATACCGACTACGGCTATGTCGAGATTTCTACTGATAGTGGTACTACCTGGATACGGCTCTTATCCGTTACCGGCAATGGCGACTGGAACCAGGAACGTATCAATCTCACTCCCTACGCCGGGACAGTGGTCGGCCTGAGATTCCACCTTATCTCCAACACCTCCATCACCGCCGATGGCTGGTATCTGGATGATATCAGGATAAGCGAGGGTGCCAGTACGTCCAACTACCCCTTCTTCGACAATATGGAAAACGGTAGCGGCGCCTGGCTTTATTCCTCCCCCTGGGGTCAGACGACAGCCCTGGCCCATAGCGGTAATATCTCCTGGACGGATAGCCCGTTCGGCAGCTATGCCAGCAATACCGATGCCTCTCTCTGGATAACCACCAACCTGGCCGGTGCCGTCATGCCCATTATCAACTTCTGGCAGCGCTACAGCCTGCAGGAAAACAGCGACTTCGGCTATATCGAGGCTTCGATAGATAAAGGTGTGACCTGGAATCGTATCTACTTCGTTACCGGCAGCTCAGACTGGGGCAACGTGAAGGTTGACCTCAGCCAGTTCACCGGCCAGGCCGAGCTGATGCTCCGCTTCCGCTTCGTCTCTGATAGCAGCGGCACGGCCGATGGCTGGTACATCGATGACGTTTCCTTCGAGGAAACGGCAGTCACTATCCCCTATCCCTTCTTTGATAACCTTGATAACGGCGGAGGTAACTGGACGCCAGGAGCATGGACACTGGTCAGCCCGGGACATACCACCCCCAATACCTTTACCGATAGCCCGCGGGGTAACTACCAGCTCGACAACTGGATGGAACTGGTACTCGCCGGTGTTGTTGACCTCACTGCCGCCAGCAAACCACAGCTCACTTTCTGGCACAAGTATGACCTGGTCGACCGCGTCCAGTCTTATTATGTCAATGAGCATGACTATGCCCGGGTCTACGTTTCCAACTACTACGGCCGTCCCGGCACCTGGCAGCAGGTGGCTTATTACACCGGCGCCCAGGCAGAATGGACCCAAGTGCAGATTGACCTCACCAGCTATGTCGGTATCAACGCCGTGCGCATCAAGTTTGTCCTTGATGACAACCGTGATACCGATGGCTACTCCGGTGAGAACAATGCCCAGGCTGATGGCTGGTATATCGATGATATCCGCCTGACCAATGCTCCCCGGGACGTCACCGTCTCTGAGCCGACGCGGACGAGCTTGCACAGCGCCACCCTCGACTGGACGAGGAACACGGATAACCTCTCCAGCTTCGCTCGCTACGAAATTTACCGCAACAAGAGTGCCGCCGTCACCCGCAGTAACACACTGGTCGCTCAGATTACGAACCAGGCTATTACCAGCTTTACCGACAACTATACTATTCTCCAGCCGGACAACTACCGCTACCGGGTATGGGTGGTTGACCAGCTTGGCCGCTACAGCCTGGGTAGTAATGAGGTAACCTCCGTCTACACCATACCAGAGGTAGGCTATCCCTTCGCTGATAATATGGAGAACGGCACCGCCAACTGGGACTGGGGTCAACCCTGGACTCAGACTTCCGCCTTTACCCACAGCGGGAACGTCTCCTGGCTCAGCGCTCCGGGTGGAGCCTATGCCAGCTATCCCACCACGGCATTGACCACCCGTGTCAACCTGCTTCAGGCTACCTCGCCGATACTAACCTTCTGGCACCGCTACACTATGGAGCAAAACATCGATTACGGCTATGTTGAAATCTCTACCGATGCCGGCAGGACATGGAGCTTGCTCTTCTCTGTCACCGGTACCGGCGCCTGGAACCGGGAACGGCTCAACCTTAAAGCCTATGCCGGCACCGTCATCGGGCTGAGGTTCCGTATGCTCTCGGCAGGCACAGGCACCGGCGATAACTGGGCAATTGACGATGTGGCTATCGATGAGGGTACCACCAGCGTCGGCTATCCCTTATTCGACAACGTCGAGAATGGACTTGGCTCCTGGTTCTATGACTCGCCCTGGGACCAGACGAACGCACTGGCCCACAGCGGTAATACCTCCTGGACGGATAGCCCGTTCGGCAGCTATGTGGAAAATACCGATGCCTCATTAAGGGTCACCATTAACCTGTCCGCGGCGGTAATGCCTATCCTTGACTTCTGGCACCGATACAGCCTCCAGGAGAACAGCGATTTCGGCTACGTGGAGGTATCGAAAGACAAGGGCATCTCCTGGAGCCGGGTCTACTTCGTCACCGGCAACAGCGCCGATTGGGTGAACGAGAAGGTTGACCTGGGCTCGTATGCCGGTCAGGCTGAGGTCATCGTCCGCTTCCGCCTCATTTCGGATGGCAACGGTGTCTCCGATGGCTGGTATCTTGATGACATCGCCCTCAAGGAAACGGCGGTGCCTATTTCCTACCCCTTCCTCGATAATCTTGATAACGGCGAAGGCAACTGGATATCCGGGGCCTGGACACTGGTCACGCCGGGACGCACCACCCCCTTTACCTTCACCGATAGCCCGCGGGGAAGCTACCTCCTCGATAACTGGATGGAGCTGGTGCTCGCCGGCAATATCGACCTCACTGCCGCCACCAAACCACAGCTCACCTTCTGGCACAAATATGACCTGGTCGACCGTATCCAGAGCTATTATGTCAATGAGCATGATTATGCCCGGGTTTACGTCTCCACCTACTACGGACAGAGTGGCACCTGGCAGCAGGTGGCTTCTTACACCGGCGTCCAGTCACAGTGGACCCGCATCACGATCGATTTGACCAACTATGCCGGGCTCAGGGCGGTGCGTATCAAGTTCGTCCTTGATGACAACCGTGATACGGACGGCTATTCCGGCGAGAACAACGCCCAGAGTGATGGCTGGTACATTGACGATGTCAAGATTGGCGAAGCCGATACCCTGGCACCGGCAGCAATCGCTAACCTGGCGGTAAGGGACGTTAATACTACCTCGCTGTCACTGACTTGGACGACTTCGGGTGACAATGGCACGGCGGGTACGGCCTCGGAATACGATATCCGTTACCTCAAGGATGTCGCGCTGACTGATGCCAACTGGAACACCGCAACACAGGTCAGCGGGGAGCCAAAGCCTCTGACGGCGGGAGTTTCCCAGAACGTTACCATCAGTGGTCTGACGGCCCAATCCACCTATTATTTCGGCATGAAGACCGCTGACTTTGACGTAAACTGGTCGCCACTTTCTAACGTCGTGGCCGTCACGACACTGCAGGTGCCGGTGACCGTGTCACTACAGCCCGCCAAAGACAGGCTGGAGGACGAGGTGTTTACGCTCAAGCTCGACATTTCCAGCGTGATGAACCTTGACGCCGCTAACTATGAAATCACCTTTAATCCCGCCTTGCTGGCAGTAGACAACGTGACTGCAGGCCTGATTGGCACCACTAATATACCGGTAGACTCCTGGAACCAGTTTACCCCGGGAAGGGTAGCGGTAGTGCAGAATCTATCCGGTACTACCGGAGTCAGCGGCGCCGGCCACCTGTCAAGAGTCCAATTCCGCGTGCTCACCGGGACCAGTGGCAACATTACCAGTATCGGACTGGCTAACGGCACGGTAAGTGACAACACTTCCCTGGAAATAGCGATTGCCTGGGTAGGTACCACCGTAGGCATCGTTCCCGCTTACGCCGGTGATGCCAATGGTGATAGAGTGGTAAATGCCCTTGATATAACCAAGCTCGAAAGAATCATCGTCCAGCTAGATGCGGCCACTCCCGGAGCGGATGCCAACCGGGACAGCAGGGTGAATGCCCTGGACATTACCAAGACGGAGCTGATTATCGCCAGAATACCGTAAAAGTGATGCCTTACCCGGAACAGAGTTCTGGCAAAGGCGAGATGGCCTGAAATAGACAAGAAGCTGAACTAGGAATTTTTAAAATTCCTAGTTCAGCTTCAGCACATCCATAAATGCTTCTTTCGGTACTTCAACCCGGCCGATGTATTTCATCTTTTTCTTGCCTTCTTTCTGCTTTTCCAGCAGCTTGCGCTTCCGGGTAATGTCACCGCCATAGCACTTCGCCAGAACGTCCTTACGCTTGGCAGCAATATCGCTTCTCGCCACTATCCGGCTACCCACCGCCGCCTGGATGGGCACTTTGAACAGCTGGCGAGGGATAACTTCCTTAAGTTTATCTACCATCGCTTTACCGACATCATAAGCTTTCTCCGGCGGTACAATCCGGCTGAAGGCATCTACTTTAACATCATTGACCAGCACATCCAGCTTGACCAGTTTTGCCTCCCGGTAGCCAATCAGCTCATGGTCTAATGACGCAAAACCACGGCTGCAACTCTTTATCTGGTCGTAGAACGTCGTCAGCATGGCGCGCAGGGGCATTTCGTACTCAAGCCGTACCCGTTGTCCAAGCTCTCCCAACGATTTTGACTGCCCCAGGTACTCGGTATGTTTATAGACGCTCTCGTAGCCCGTGATAAGCTCCATCAATGGCCCGATGAAAGTGGACGGGGTAATAACGGAGATGCTGACCCACGGCTCCTCAATTTTCTCTATTTCTGAGGGTTCCGGCAACGCGGTGGGATTGACGACTGTCAGTTTCTCTCCGCTGGTTTTAGTGACGATGAAGCTGACACTGGCTACCGTGACTACCAGCGGCAGGCCGAACTCCCTCTCCAAACGCTCGCAGACGATATCAATATGCAGTAAACCCAGAAAACCACAGCGGAACCCGTGTCCCAGTATGGAGCTGGATTCTGGTTCATACGAAAACGAGGCATCATTAAGGCTAAGCTTGTCAATCGCCTCACGAAGCTCCTGGTATTTATCCGCCTCAATAGGATAGATGCCGGCAAACACCATCGCCTTGGCCGGACGGTAGCCTACCAATGGCTCGGTGGCTCCACCGGAGGTAGTAGTGAGCGTATCGCCCACACGACACTCCTTGACGCTTTTCAACCCGGTGGCGATATAGCCCACCTCACCAGCGACCAGCTCTGTTACCGGACATGGTAATGGGTTAAAGTAACCCACTTCGAGCACTTCCATCTCTGTCCCCTGCCTCATCAGGCGAAGACGGCTTCCCTTTAAGATATGTCCATCAATGATACGAAGGTGAGCGATGACACCCTTGTAAGCATCATAATGAGAATCGAAGATTAATGCCCGGAGCGGGGAATTCTCATCCCCGGCAGGAGACGGAATACGGGAGACTATCTCCTCCAGTAACCGGGGTACGCCCTGCCCGGTCTTGGCACTAAGCAGCAGCACCTCCGAGGGATTATAACCAAGCACGCTTTTTATCTCTTCAAGGACGCGGCCGGTATCACTGCCCGGTAAATCAATCTTGTTGATAACCACAATAATTTCCAGGTTATGCTCCATGGCAACATAAACGTTGGCCAGCGTCTGCGCCTGGATACCCTGGGTAGCATCGATGACCAGCACCGCGCCTTCGCTGGCAGCGAGCGTACGTGACACCTCATAGGAGAAGTCAACATGTCCCGGAGTATCGATAAGGTTCAACCGGTAGGTCTTACCATCCCCGGCTTGATAATTGAGACGAATGGTCTTGGCCTTGATGGTGATACCGCGTTCGCGTTCCAGGTCCATGCTATCCAGCACTTGCTCTCGTATATCTTCACGACGTATGGCACCGGTCAACTCAATCAGCCGGTCGGCCAGTGTTGACTTGCCATGGTCGATATGCGCAATGATACAAAAGTTTCTAATTAATGAACGGTCCATGCATTTCCTCTCATCTGGAGTCCGGCAGGAAGCGCCAGAAGACCTCGTTGCTCAGCAGCCGGCCACGCCGGGTAAGCCGGAGACACCGGTCCTCGCATTCCAGAAGACCAGCACTAACCATCTCGGTAACCTCATGCCGGTAACGTTGCAGCAAATCCACGCCAAAACGGCCCCGGATATCACCGGCATCAATTCCCTGGCATAGCCTTAAACCGAGTATCGCCGTCTCCGCCAGTTGCAGCTCTAAGCTAATGTCTTCATTCAAGTCCAGCACCGGCGCCGCTTTACCGGAAAAAGCCGCCAGGTACTTATTGATGTCCGCAGTATTAGCCCGGCGCTGCCCATCCAGACAGGAATGAGCGGCGGCACCAATGCCAAGGTAAGGTGAATTATGCCAGTAGGTCAGGTTATGACGGCACTCGTATCCCGGTTTGGCCCAATTTGATATCTCGTAGTGACTATAGCCATGCTCAGCCAGTAAATCCTCCGCCATTTCATACTGGTCGGCACTGAGGTCGGGGTCGGCATCCGGTAACTCTCCCCGCTGGATTGCCTCCCACATCGGCACGCCGGCCTCAAGAGTCAGGCAATAGAGAGAAAGATGCTCTGCCTGTATTGCCAAGGCTTCACTCAGTGCCCGGCGCCAGTCGGCAAGGGTTTGACCCGGCAAACCATAAATCAGGTCCAGGTTCAAATTAATGAAACCTGCGTTACGGGCGAAGAACACCGCCTCTCTCGCCTCTGCCGCCGTATGAATACGTCCCATCACTGCCAGCTCGGCGTCATTCAGGCTTTGTACCCCCAGGCTCAGACGGTTAATCCCTAGCGTCCTTGCCGTCCTGAAGTATGGCTCGCTGACCGTACCCGGGTTCGCTTCGATAGTTATCTCCGCGGTCTTATCTACTTTGCAGAGACAGCTAACGCTGGACAGTATATCCCCGAGCTGGCTGGCCGAAAGCAAACTGGGTGTCCCGCCGCCGAAGTAAATGCTGTGCAGGTGCTTCCCTCCGGCAAGCAAGTCCAGCTCCTTCTTGAGGGCATTGACATAGGCCGGAATATCGGCCTCGCGCTGCGGGTACGAGACGAAGGAACAATAGTTGCATTTGCGGAGGCAGAAAGGAATATGGATATAGAGGGCAATATCATCAGGCACAAACTCAATTATACCAGATATAAGAAAAGCATGCCGTCACGAGGCAACCTGACTGGACACTGGCATCCACAACGTTTAAACTATCGCTATGCGTAAAACAGCACTTTCGCTGGTCGGGCAACGTGCCATCGTTATCAACGGGAATAGCGTTACCTATACGGTGAAGCGCAGTCCGCGCGCCAGGCTTGTCCGCCTCCAAATCAGACCGGAAACCGGCCTGACGGTAGTAATACCGCGCCATTTTGATATCGAACGTTTACCGGAGCTTCTGCTATCGAAGGGACGCTGGATACTCAACAAATCCGCAGAATATCTTCAGGACAAAGCTCGTCCTACCAATTACCCGGCTGATGGTGATACGGTACCTTACCTGGGTGAAAGATTGACCATCGCCAGGTGTGACAGCAGTGATGGTGTGGAAATGGCCAAACGGGAAGCAAACCGCCTGGTAGTGAACATTACCTTACCGGGCACAAGCACCCTGGGGTCTTTGCTAAAGCGGTGGTACTTGACCCAAGCTGCCGAACTGATGACAGCTAAGGCTGAAACTCTCAGCATGCAGATTGGCGTTCGTTTCGGCAAACTTATTATCCGAGGCCAGAAAACCCGCTGGGGCAGCTGCTCGGCAAAAGGCACCATCAGTTTCAACTGGAAGCTGGCCGCGGCCCCGGAGCCGGTAATCGACTACGTCGTTATCCATGAGCTGGCACACCTCAAGGAGATGAACCATTCCGGCAAGTTCTGGGGAATTGTCGCCAGGTATTGCCCGCAATGGCGGCAGCACAAGCGGTGGCTGAGAGATAACGAGGCCGACCTCAATGCCAGGCTCTCTTTTTAATAGAGTATTTTTCTAGTGTGGTGTCTCATAAACAGATTTACAAATCCCGTTCGCCCTGAGCCAGTCGAAGGGCAAGATGGTTCGACAAGCTCAGCACGAACGGGTATATGGTAAGTTATTACTGAGACACGGCACTAACGCCTGGTCTGGGAAGCGGTCTGCTGATAAATAGCCCGTGATGTTACCGTCAGCAGGTCACTAATTCTGCCTGCGGCTCTTTTTTTAGCCAGGTTATCACGGCTTGCCTGCATTGTTTTATTGATGTCATCGGTCTCGATTTCGTATAGGGCCAGGAACTTGGCTTTCCCGGCGGCTGGCTCGGTATTCTCGAACCTGGTTGCCCGAACAAAACCGGGGGTCTCCAGCACATCAGGGAGATGAATCTTGTTGTACCATTCGTTGAACTCAGCCTCGCGCGAGGCATCGTTGCAGCTGGTCTCAACCACAAAAAACCACTTTGCCATCTGTTCTCCTTTATCCCGGGAAGACTTTGAGCGGCGACTACTTGATTACCAGGTATGTTACAATTCTCGTCCGCAGGCTGTCAAGGTTAGCCAAGGTCATTTAAATGATGGTTCTGTTTGCTTATGGTTGATGTTGGTAAAAACCTATCCTCTGCCCCCTTCCCTTGCGAAGGGAAGGGGGAGAAAAAGAGAGGGGGATACAGGAGGTGAGGTGAGGAGGTCAACCAAAACCGAACAGAACCCAAATTCTGAGTTGGCCGGAAGTCCAAAAATACAGAATAAAGAAATGTTGTAAAATGGGGAAGGCAGTTAATACCCGGTCAGTAATACAAGGAGGTCAAAAATGGAAACCAGGACTATCCGGCAATCGATAACATTCAAAGCCAGCACACATGACGTCTATGAAGCCTTGATGGATTCGGCAAAGCATTCTCGCTTCACTGGTGCCGAAGCTCGCATTGGGCGTGGTATCGGTGACAAATTTTCCGCTTATGATGGCAGCCTCGATGGCGTCAACCTGGAGCTGGTGCCGGATAAGAAAATTGGCCAGTCATGGCGCAGCGATGACTGGCCGGAAGGGCATTATTCCAGGGTTACGTTCACACTGAAACAAGTGGATGGGGGTACCCGCTTGACCTTTACCCAATCAGGCATCCCTGAGCAGCACATGGAAGACATCAAACAAGGTTGGCATGACTATTACTGGAGCCCGCTCAAAGCGATGCTTGAAGGGACATCCCGGTGATGTAGCAACGCCGACACAGGTGCACACTCCACATACAAAGTGGCAGCAGGTCAACAGGTTAAATTATGGGCGGTAGCTATTTTTTAACTGCTTTCTTAATCTTTTCCGCCATTTCAGGCGAGATGGCTTTTATCTTGTGAGTTTGCTCTCCATGCATGGCAATCATTTTCATCATTTCATCCTGATTTTCATCCTTGATTTCGAAGGCACACTTCATCCCTAAATCTTTACACTTGAATGATGGCATTTTAAAACCTCCTTTTTTTACCGTATATTATTAAGCCTACAAAAATAACGTGAGGATATTATAGAACCATGAATATTGAATAGTCATAAAGTCCGGCCGGAAAAGGTTACAAAACTATGACATTGCATGCCACCTTTGTTGACATGGCATGGCCAGCTATTCAGTGGTTCTGTTCGGTTTTGGTTGACCTCCTCACCTCACCCCCTGTATCCCCCTCTCCTCAAAGGAGTCTTGTATCAAATGTCATTCTGAGAAGCGAAGCGACGAAGAATCCAGGCGCGGGGCTGGCGGCGAACTGATAGTCACTCCCTCCCCGAGACCCTTCGCTACGCTCAGAGCCTGCCCCGTACTTGATACGGGGGTGACACGGATCAAACGACTTTTGATACAAAGCCCTCAAAGGAGAGGGGGAAGGTATTTTAGAGAGGGGGCGAAGCCCCCTCTCTTCTTTCTCCCCCTTCCCTTGCGAAGGGAAGGGGACAGGGGATAGGTTTTTACCAACATCAACCATAAGCAAACAGAACCTATTCAGTAGCAACGCAACCTTGACACTATACCCACTGTGTGCTAAATTGATTCTAAAGGATTCTTTAGCTGGGGTTGGGGTTTAAGAGGATTGGCCAGCTTCGTCAGAAACCATCTTCTGTCGCCGCCGGATGTTTCCTCTGTTTTTTAAGAAAAATCATGTCTCACCAGGTAATCGAAGTTCACCATTTGTCCAAACGTTACCGCATCGGCGCCCGCGAGAAAGGCAATAAGTCCTTCCGCGAGGCTATTGTCGAAAGTCTTGGTACTCCACTGCGTAATCTGGCCAAATTACGCCGTTTGACCACATTCCGGGATGGCGACGAAGAGGATACCATCTGGGCGCTGAAAGATGTCTCTTTCCAGGTAGAAGAAGGTGAGGTGCTGGGCATCATCGGCAAAAACGGCTCCGGGAAGAGCACCCTCCTGAAAATCCTGTCCCGCATTACGGAGCCGACTAGCGGCTCGGCTGATATTCACGGCCGTGTCTCCAGCCTGCTGGAGGTTGGCACCGGTTTCCATCCTGAGCTTACCGGCAGGGAGAACATCTTTCTTAATGGTGCCGTGCTGGGTATGCGGAAGCAAGAGATAGAGAGAAAGTTCGATGAAATTGTGGCTTTTTCCGAAGTAGAGAAATTTATTGACACACCGGTAAAGCGCTACTCCAGCGGTATGTATGTGCGGCTCGCATTTGCCGTGGCCGCCCATCTTGAGCCGGAGATTTTGCTGGTGGATGAAGTGCTGGCAGTGGGGGATATTGCCTTTCAGAAGAAGTGCCTGGGGAAGATGGAGGACGTTGCTAAAGGCGGGCGCACGATAGTCTTTATCAGCCACAATATGGGGGCTATCCGTAGCCTGTGCGGGAGCGTTATCTGGCTGGATGATGGGCAGATAGTTAAGGGTGGTTCTACCGATAAGATTGTTAGAGAATATGAAGAGCAGCAGCTAAGGGTTTTTGACGAATCCGCCTCTATTGTAGAGAGAAACACTGATGACGCCAGTGGCAAGAGCTTCTACATCAGCCGGGCGGAAATGTTAAATGAAAAAGGTGAACGCTCCAATGTGTTCAGATATGATGAAAAGATGGTCTTACTCATCGATTTTGCTGGTGAGCCAGCTGGCGGTCACTTCAGCCCGGAGTTTCGCATCCATAATGAACTGGACCAGCTGATTGCCACCGGAGCCTCAGGTCCGTTTCATGGCAAATATTTCGATAAGAAAGTAAACCGAATCAAAATAGAGATTAGTCCGCTCATTCTTACCAGCGGTAAGTATCGAATTTCGTTAAGCGTCATGACCGGGTTAAGTGCAACCACAAGCTCAGGTCGAGCTGACACATGGGGAAATGCAATCGGTTTCACCATTGTGAAGTGTCAGCCATTTCTCATGGCTTATGAAATGCCCACACATATAGAAGGCGCCTGTGTTCTGCAACATTCCTTCTGTGAGTCAGAGTAAAGATGTCCCAATTCACCAACACGAAAGAACTAAATCATACTGCATCGGCTCCCCTTGTTAGTATCATTTCTCCGGTGCGCAATGGTATCAAGTACCTGGAAATATGTCTTCAGAGCGTCCTGAACCAGACCTACCCCAACATCGAGCAGATTTTTGTTGATGGCGGTTCTACTGATGGCACCCTGGAGATGCTGGCCAGCTACCAGGCGAAATATCCGGAGCGTATCAGGTTCATCACCGGCACGGCCAGGGGAGTCGGCCATGCAGTGAACCAGGGCTATAAAGCCAGTAAGGGAGCAATCATTGGCTGGCTTGATGCCGATGACCTCTACGAGCCGGACGCCATCCAAACAGCAGTAGATTTCTTCCGGGAAAACGCGGATGCATACTTTGTCTACGGCCGCTGCAACATGATAAATGAAAAGGGTGAAGTCATTGCCTGCTTCATCAGCCGGGACTTTGATATACGCGAGTCGCTCAACTACTGGCACTACATCCACTTTGCCGCCTCGTTTTACAAGCGTGAGGTTATCGAGAGGGTAGGCTATCTTAACAATCTGGGTAATGACCTGGATTTCTTCATCAGGGTGCATAAAAGGTTCAAAATGCACCGGATTGAGAACACGCTGGCCAACTGGAGGTTACACGGCACCAGCATCACCCTTTCCCCAGGAGCACGGGAAAAACGGATAGTAAGGGAAAGGCTCCGGCAGGATTTTTTTCTGAGCCTGAAATACGGTGGTAGTATTTTTGCACCGCGCAGCCAGAGATACCGGCCGCCTTTACTGGCTTTCGCCTTCTCGATGGTTGAGGGGTTACGCCCCGTCTTCGGTCGTACCTATCCGCTGTTGAAGAGAATACTGGCAAGAGGGCTTTATGACTGAACAGCTTCCCCTGGTAAGTATCATTACACCGGCTTATAACCGGGCGTCTCTGCTGTCCGAAACCATCGAGAGCGTCTTGAAGCAGGACTATCCCAATATCGAGTACATCGTGCTTGATGACGGCTCCACCGATGGCACACGGGCGGTTATGGAGAAGTACCATGGCCGAATTATCGCAGAGTATCATACTAACATTGGTGAACAACGCACCGTGAACAAGGGCTGGAGCATGACGCATGGAGACATCATCGGCACGGTGAATTCGGATGACCCTCTCTTGCCCGGGGCAGTGAGCACGGCTGTCGCCTTCTTTGCCGAACACCCTGATATTGTGGTGACGTATCCGGACTGGGACGTTATTGGTCCTCACTCGGAGTTTATCTGGCATGTCCAGGTGCCTGAGTATGATTATGTGCGCATGGTCCGGGAGCATTACTGTATGCCAGGAGTTGGCACTTTCTTCCGTCGCTGGGTCTGGGAAAAAGCAGGGGGACGCGACCCCGACTTCAGGTACACTGGAGATTATGAGTTCTGGCTGAGAGCGGGACTGGTGGGCAAGTTTGCCCGCATTCCCAAGACGCTGGCCACCTGGCGGCGCCATCCTGGGGCAGCCACGCTTTCTCTCTCGGGAGAAAAAATGGCTGCCGAGCACATTCGGCTCATCGAGAAGCTCTATACTCGCACTGACCTGCCGGCAGAAGTCTTAAAAGTGCACGCTGAGGCGCTGAGGCAAGCCAATCACGTCGCCAGCGGTATTTGCCTGGAGACCGGGAATACCAAGGCGGGTATGCAATATTACCGCAAATCAATACGCCGGAACTACAAGTGGTTGGTCGGTTTTTGGCGGCCACTTCCGGTGCTACTTTACCGATGGTTAATCGCTTCCCCCAATGCAAAAAGGATTCATAAGTGGCTAATCCCAGGCTTCTTGCGGCCAGGGCTAAATCGTCTCGTCCAGAGTGTTTATGCCGGGGGCAAGAAAGTCTTTGACGGATGGGTACTACGCTAGACTAAACCGGGTGGAGACGAGAGCGTAGCAAGATGACATGAACGAACACATATGACCAAAGCAAGCGTTATAGTGAGCAGACATTCAGAAAATGGGCGAACATATCAATGAAGGTAAGCGTTGTTATTCCCACATATCAACATGCCGGGTTCCTGGATGAGGCAATCAATAGTGTCCTGGCTCAAACCTACCGAGACTATGAGATTATCGTGGTTGATGATGGCTCAACGGATATTACGGAGGAGGTGGGCAAGAGCTTCTCTGATGAGAGGATAAGGTTCCTTTGGCTTAAACAAAACTCGGGCACCTGTGCCGCGCCGAGGAATGCCGGGATAAGGATTGCCCGAGGTGAATATATTGCACTTCAGGATGACGACTCGTTGGTGCTGGCGGTGGTGACATTTTCCCTGAACAGTTAACTGGTGACATATATCGTAGAACATCAACATGTTGCCCATTTTATTGTTGCAATAAATACAATCATAGTTTATTATATAGAATGATTATGAACGTCAATAAAAGAATTTTAATCAGCGGGGGAACGGGATTTCAGGGTAGCCATTTGGTGGAGTATTTTTTAGGTTGCGGCTACGAGGTGACTGCTCTTAATACTTTTAGTGAGAGGAGTGAGAAAAATATAAGCTATCTCAAAAAGAAACCGAAAATTGTCTGGGGCAGCGTGACCGATTCAGAAACAGTAAACAAAACTGTGCGGGAGCACGACATCGTTCTTCATTTAGCCTCCCACATTAACGTTGACGAATCCATTTTGGATCCAAGTACCACCCTCAGGGCCAACATCGAAGGAACTTACAATGTTTTGGAGGCAGTAAGAAAGCAAAAGAACAGATTAATCTATGCCAGTACCTGTGAGGTCTATGGGGCTCCGGTAGGAAAAAAGTTGATTGATGAAACCGCCGAATTAAGACCCCACAGTCCTTACGCTGCTTCTAAAGCCGCGGCTGACCGATTGTGTTTTTCTTATTTTAAAACTTACGGGTTAAACATCTCCGTCATCAGGCCGTTTAATGTTTTTGGGCCAAGGCAAAGAGAAGCTGAGTTTGGCGCCTTGATTGCCATCTCGGTCAAAAGAGCGCTTGATGGCAAAAGCTTGAAGATTTCTGGTCAAGGCCAACAAACGAGAGATTATATGTATATTGATGATGTAGTTCAGGCTTATGATTTAATGGTGAGTTTGGAAAATACGGCTGGCGAGGTTTATAATTTTGGCACGGGGGTGGAAACTTCTATTAAAGAAATCGTAGAATATATAGCTGGAAAATTCGGGGTTGGAGTTGAATATCTGGAAGCCAGGCCCGGCGAGGTAAACAATTTTTGCGCCGATATCACTAAAGTCAAAAAATTAGGATTCCAACCAAAAGTTAACATTTGGGAAGGAATTGATAGATATATTTTATGGAGAAAGAATCAAAAATAGAGGCAAAAGCCAATTTTATTGATTCGATTATCCTGGCGTCTTATTATCTTTTTTGGCTGTTGCTATTTTTAAGCCTAACCGTATTGTTTAAAAAAGAATTTAGCATTCTCGGCTTGGCGGGAGGCTTCTTATAAAAACTAGCGAGAATACCTAGCAGCTTGCTGCGGGGGTGAATCGCAGTGTGGAGGGGCAAGCAGTGGATTTTAGACGTGCGGCCGGGGGTGGCATGGGCG